>Ga0185307_1000070_pt1 | contig 69937 bp, 77 predicted proteins | sample LHCtaG_FD_128010 | JGI IMG/M metagenome (GOLD analysis project Ga0185307, IMG submission 128010) | Hot spring microbial communities from Little Hot Creek, USA to study Microbial Dark Matter (Phase II) - LHC4sed_matched (SPADES... | ecosystem: Environmental > Aquatic > Thermal springs > Hot... | reverse complement strand
TGCCCCTCTTGGCGGAAATGGTGGGGCGGTCGGGCTTCAGGGTGCTGGAGGCCTTGGATCCGCCTGAGTGTGAGGACGTCTTTGTGGTCGCGACTAAAAGCGAGGCTTCTACACTATGATGGGGCGGGATTTTTCGGGAGTGCGCAGGATAACGGTGAAAATAGGAACCAGCAGCCTCACGGATGAGAGATCTAGGCTGGACGAGCGCAAGGTGGGAAAGTTCGTCCACGACATCATGTCGGTGAGGGAAGGAAGGGAAATCCTAGTTGTAACTTCTGGCGCTATAGGGGCGGGCATGGGAAGGCTGAACCTCAAGGAGAGGCCGGACAGGTTGGACTTGCTCCAGGCGGCGGCAGCGGTGGGGCAGGGCATTCTCATGCAGACCTACGAGAAGTTTTTCTCCGAGTACGGTCAGCCGGTGGCCCAGCTTCTCCTCACCGCCGAGGACTTCACCCACCCCGAGAGGCTCCGGAACCTTCAGGCCACTCTCCAAAATCTCTTGCTCTGGGGCGTCATACCTCTCATCAACGAGAACGACACAGTGGCGACCGAGGAGATAAAGATAGGAGACAACGACCTCCTAGCCGCGCAGGTCGCGGTTCACTCCAACGCGGATCTCCTGCTCATCCTCTCCGATGTGGACGGTCTTTTCACCGAAGATCCTAGGAGCAGTGCGGGCGCGCGCTTGGTGAGGCTGGTGGAGGAGATCTCGCCGGAACTGGAGGAGGCTGTCGGCAGGAGTTCAAAAAGGTTTGGCGGGATGTACACCAAGGTGCTTGCGGCCAAGATGGCGACCTCCCACGGGATTCCCACCGTGCTGGCGAACTCAGCGGAGAAGGACGTGCTGAAGAGAATTCTCGCCGGTGAGGAACTCGGAACCCTCTTCCTACCTAGGCGATGAGCGTCCTGCAGAAAGTAAAGGAGGCCAGGCGAGCGGCCCTACACATGACCACCTTGTCGCTCGAGGTGAGGAACGGCGCCCTGAGGCGTGCCGCACGGGAGGTGGCGGAAAGGAAGCGGGAAATTCTGAAGGCCAACGAGCTGGACGTGTCCAGAGGGGAGCGGCTCGTAAAAAAAGGAAAACTTTCTAAACCCCTGCTGGAGAGGCTGAAGCTGTCTGATAAGAAGGTGGACTCCATCGTGGAGAGCCTGAGGAGCGTGGCCTCCCTTCCCGACCCTCTGGGAAGAACGGTCTACGCCATGAAGCTGGATGAGGGGCTGGAGGTCTATAAGGTAACCTGTCCGATAGGGGTCATCGGGGCGATCTTCGAGTCCAGGCCCGATGTCCTTCCCCAGATTTCCTCCCTCTGCCTCAAGTCGGGAAACGCGGTGGTGCTGAAGGGGGGGAGGGAAGCCTCCGAGTCAAACCGGATCCTCTTTTCCATAATGAAGGAGGCCACGGAGGCGGAGGGCGTGCCCGCGGGATGGATGCAGCTCATAGAGGAGAGGAGGGAGGTGAGGGAGATGCTGGAACTCGATGAATACATCGATCTGCTCGTTCCACGCGGCAGCAAGGAATTTATAAAATACATCCAGACCCACACCAGGATTCCCGTTCTCGGGCACGCCGAGGGGATCTGCCACATATATGTCGACGCTAGTGCCGAGCTGAAGAAGGCTCTCGAAATCTGCTACGACGCCAAGGTGCAGTATCCGGCCGTCTGCAACGCGGTGGAAAAGATCCTCGTGCACTCCTCTGTGGCCGGCAAATTCCTCCCTATGTTGGCTGAGAGGCTGGGTTCGGCGGGTGTGGAAATCAGGGGATGCCCAAAGACACTCAAGATCATCAAGGCAAAGAGGGCAACGGAGGTCGATTGGGACACCGAGTACCTGGACCTCGTGGTCACCGTGAAGGTGGTGGAGAGTCTGCGGGAGGCCGTCGACCACATAAACGCCCACGGTTCCAAGCACACTGACGCGATAGTGACAGAGGATGCGAAGGCCGCCCTAGAGTTCCTGGAGGGGGTGGACTCTTCCTCCGTGATGTGGAACGCCTCCACGCGCTTCAGTGATGGTTACAGGTATGGGTTGGGTGCGGAAGTGGGGATAAGCACGGGGAAGCTACACGCAAGGGGACCGGTGGGGTTGGAGGGCCTCACCACTACCAAGTATTACGTGATCGGGAGCGGGCAGGTGGTGGCGGACTATGTGGAGGGGAGGAAAAAGTTTCTGCACCAGCCCCTTGCGACCGACTGGGAGGAGGTCAGGAGGAGGTTCCTCTCTTGAAGATTGGGATCATCGGGGCGGGAAGGATGGGCTCGGCGCTGGTGGAGGGATTGCTCAGGGCCGGGATCAGGGCGCGTGATATATGGGTGAGCGACAAGGATGAGGGCAAGCTGGAGCGCATGAGGTCGTTGGGTGTGAGGGTGGCCCCGAAGGAGGGAGTCCTAGCCTGCGAGGTGGTCTTTCTCGCCGTGAAGCCCAAGGAGGTGAGGGAGGTGCTGGAGGGGATCTCTGGCTTTCGGAACATCCTCGTTTCGGTGGCCGCCGGTGTCCCGCTGAAGGAGTTCGAGCGGCTGGAGGGGGCCAAGCTTTTCAGGGTCATGCCCAACATCCTTTGCAGAAGGAGGGAGGGTGCCATGGCCCTTTGCCCCGGGAGGGCGGATGCGCGTTCCGTGAAGGTGGTGAGGGAACTCCTCTCCCAACTCGGTAGGGTGGTGGAGGTAGAGGAGGGGCAGCTGGATGCGGTCACGGCCTTAAGCGGGAGCGGCCCGGCTTTCTTCGCCCGCCTTCTGGAAGCCGCGGTGGAGGAGGCAGTTAGACTGGGCTTGCCGAAGGAGCGGGCCCTAGAGCTCGCGGCCCAGACGATGAGGGGGGTCGGGGGGGAGGTGCTTGAGGGAAGAGACCCGGAGGATATTGTGGAAAGCGTGGCCTCCCCGGGTGGAACCACGGAGGCGGGGTTGAGGGAGCTGGGGGAGGTGAAACCCCTGAGGAAGGCCATCAGGAAGGCCTGGGAGAGGGCGAGGGAGCTTGCAGGCTAAGTACAGAAAGGTGGCGGTGGGTGGCACCTTTGAGCACTTCCACCGGGGGCACCAAGCCCTCCTCTCCAAGGCCTTCGAGCTCGGGGAGAAGGTTCTCTTGGGTATCTCGGGCGAGAAGCTTGCCAGCAGGAAGGGGGTCACCCAATCTCTGGAACTCAGGACCCAGAACGTCAGGGACTTTCTGCGCTCGAGGGGCTGGGAGGAAAGGGCCATCGTCTTCACCTTGGAGGATCCTTTTGGGCCAGCGCCCGAGGACCCGGAGCTGGAGGCCATCGTGGTGAGCGAGGAAACGGAGCCAGCCGCCCGAGAGATAAACAAGCTGCGGGGGGAGAGGGGGCTGAAGCCGCTCGATATCGTGGTGATCCCTTGGGTGCTGGCGGAGGACGGGCTTCCCATCTCTTCCGAGAGGGTGAGGCGGGGGGAGATAACTCCGGAGGGAAAGGTAATCGTGGGGGAGGTGAAGATGGACACTCGCCCCAGCAAGGATGAGTATTACTTGGGGATAGCCAAGTCCGTGGCCCAGAGGTCACCCTGCATCCGGCGCCAGTTCGGGGCGATAGTGGTGAAGGAGGACGTAGTGGTCTCCACGGGGTACAACGGCCCCGCGAGGGGGGTGGTGAACTGCATGGAGGTCGGCTGTCTTAAGGAGGAGATGAAGGTTCCGCACTACACGGGATACGAGTGGTGCATCGGTGTCCACGCGGAGGAGAACTGCATCATCAACGCGGCGAGGCACGGGGCGAGCGTTCTAGGTGGCACCCTCTACCTCTACGGGCAGGACTATAGGGACGGGAGCTTGGTGGAGGGGAGGCCCTGCGACCGGTGCAAAAGGGTGCTCATCAACGCCGGGATAAAGAGGGTGGTGATAAAGAGGGCCGACGGATCCATTCTGAAACTCGATGTGGAGGACTGGGTGAAAGAAGATACGGGGTCCTACAAGAAGAAGCTGCTTGAGGTGAGGAGGCATGGAAGCCGAGTTGAAGGTTGAGCTGGTGGCCTACACGCCTAACCCGGTGGAGGTCTGCGGGAGGGCGGCGGGGGTCTCCTACGACAAGGAGGAAAAAGAGGATTACGGGGCCTTCGTGCAGAAAATCATCAGGCTGGGTCACGAGAGCATCTTGGAGCACGCCTCCTTCACCTTCAGGGTGGAGGGGATCTCGAGGGCCCTCAGTCACCAGTGGGTCAGGCACCGCGTCTGCTCCTTCACCCAGCGCAGTCAGAGGAGGGTGGATGAGGGGAAGGGGAGGTACGTGCTGCCCCCGCTCGATTACCTCCCCGAGGAGGTGAGGCGGGAGCAGAGGGAGAAGATGGAGGAGTTCGTGAGGAAGTCCTTCGAGCTCTACAGGGGGCTGGTGGCAGCCGGGGTGAGGAAGGAGGACGCCCGGTACGTGCTGACGAACGCCACCGAGACCAAGATGTACTGGACGGTGAATGCCCGCGAACTCAGGCACTTCTTCAGGCTGAGGCTGCATGAGGAATCCCAGTGGGAAATAAGGAGGATGGCCCAAAAGATGTTTGACCTAGTTTACCAAGTGGCCCCGCCCCTGTTTGAGGACCTCAAGAAGATGAGGGAGACGGGCAGGCCCTAGCCCAGCATCCTGCTTTCCTTCGGGTAGCGCGTGTAGACGTACTCCAGCAGCTGCGAGAGTGGCATCCGGTTGAACTCTTTCAGCTTCTCCCAGTTCCCCTTGGCTTCCTTGGATAGGGAGTGGAAGGTCTCTTCGGCGACCCTCTTCCCCTCTTCCGTCAGCGAGACCAGAACGGGCTCGGCCAACTCCCTCACCACGCTCACCCAGCCGGCGCTTTCCAAATCCATCAGGTCCTCGTAGATCTCCCCGCAGAAGGGTCCATGCTGGAAGGGCACATGCTGGTAGGGCACCTCCATTCCGAGTTCCTTCTTCATGAGGAAGACGAGCTTCTGGAGTCTGACCGCGCCCTCCAGGCTCCCACCCAGCACGTGAAGAAGGGAGAGGAGCCATTTTCCCCTTTCCTTGAGTTCCTCCTCCGTGGGTCTCCTTAGGGGTCCCGTTAGGGAGGTCTGGAGTCTGAGCATCTCCGCCACCCTCCTTCCCTTGTCCGTGAGGGAAAGGACTTTTTTATAGGGCCAAGTCTCCGATTGTCCCTCTTGGATCAAGCCCGCCCTCTGGAGCTCCTTCACCCTCAGCTCGACGGTGTTGGGACTCCCCCCCACTGCCTGCCATAGTTCCCTCACCCCCCTGGGTCTCGAGAGCAGAGCAGCCAGGATCTCGGGGGCTTTCTCCCTCCTCACTTCCTCCATTGTTATTTGTTATGTAAACCGTAACATTTATAAGTTGCGGTCCGAAGAAAAATCAAGCTCAAAAAGTCCTTCCTTTTAAATCGTTACAAGAACCGTAACACTTTTAAGGAGTGTTACCAGAAGTGTAACGGGGGGTCTGATGATCTTTGAAAACATAAAGGGGTTTCTCAAGACTTCCCTAATCGACTTTCCGGGGAAGATAGCCTCGGTACTTTTCTTGGGGGGATGCAACTTCAGGTGTCCCTACTGCTACAACGCCGACTTAGTCCTCAACCCCTCCTCACTGCCCTCTCCCTGCCAAGAGGACCTCGATAGGTTCTTCCGCTCTAGGAAGGACTGGCTGGACGGGGTTGTGATTTCCGGGGGGGAGCCCACCATCCACCAAGATCTTCCCCAGCTCCTTGAGTGGATTAAGGGGTTCGGGTACGCGGTGAAGCTGGACACCAACGGCTCGAATCCCCTCCTGCTGCAAAAGCTCGTGGGTGGGGGCTTGGTGGACTACGTGGCCTTGGATGTGAAAGCACCGCTCACCCCCGAGAAGTACCGCCTTTTTTCCCAAGGTGACGGGGTCGGGGAGGTGAGGACGGCGGCGGAAATCCTCATGTCCTCCTCCATCCCCTACGAGTTCAGGACGACCGTGGTGCCGGGGCTGGTCTCCAGAGAGGACATCCTCCAAATAGCGCAGGAGCTGAAGGGGGCCCAGAGATACTACTTGCAACAGTTCAGACCAGAGCCGAGGTTGGTTGATCCCACCTTTTCCTCGGTCAAGCCCTATCCACTGGAGTTCCTCCATGAGCTGAGGAAGCAGATCTCCCCCCACTTTGGAGTCTGCAGGGTGAGAGCATGAGTTTCTTCGCTCGAGTCTTCGCGGAGGCAGGTGTTTGAGATGGTTCTGACCAAGGTGATCAAAAGGGATGGAACGGTCGTCGCCTACGAGAGGGAAAGGATCGTCAACGCCATCTGGAAGGCGGCCCAGGAGGTGGGGGGGAGGGACAAGCGGAGGGCCGAGAGACTGGCTGTGGAGGTCGAGAACTATCTCGTAAAACAGGGCTTCGGTTCGGAAAACCCGCCGCACGTGGAGCAGATCCAAGATGCCATCGAGAAGATCCTGATCGAGCGTGGTCACGCCAAGACGGCCAAAGCCTTCATCATCTACCGGAAGCAGAGGGAGGAGCTCAGGAAGCTGAGGGCCGAGCTACAGGTCAGGAAGCTCGTGGATGACTACCTCAGCCTGAGCGACTGGAGGGTGAAGGAGAACAGCAACATGGGCTACTCGCTTTCCGGCCTCCTCTTCCACATTGGAACCTCGGTGATTGCAAGGTACACTCTCGAAAAGGTTTACCCACCTGAGGTGGCGGCCGCTCACGTGTCCGGCGACTTCCACATCCATGATCTGGGAATGGGTCTGTGTGGCTATTGCTTCGATGAGGAAACTAGGGTTCTGACGGAGGAAGGGTTCAAATACTTCAAGGATGTGACACCAAGCGATAGGGTTGCAACTCTTAACCTAAAGACGGGCAGGCTGGAGTTTCAGCATCCCATAGCCAAGCAAGTTTTCGACTGGGACGGTCCGATGTATCACTGGAGGAACAGGAGCATCGATCTGCTTGTGACGCCCGAGCATCGCATGCTTGTTAGAATCCCGCCAAACCGCACAAAGATCCGCAGGAGGATGCAGAAGCGCGGAGAGATGGAAACAAGGCTGCAGAAGTACTTCCAGGCACTAAAGTTACACAGGGAGAGGGGTTGGGGCTCCCGCAGGATCTCCAAGGAGATCGGCATCCCCGAGGGGACTGTGAGCGAATGGATTTATCGGGGAAGGAAGCCGAGGGCACCGGGAGACTGTGATCCAGAGTGGAAGTTTGTCACCGCTTCGGAACTTTCTAACAGGAGGGTGATAGAGTTCAGAAAGGATGCCGTTTGGGAAGGGGAGGGAGAGTTGCGTCTCCCGGAAGTACATTCTGACGGGCAGGGAGGGACCTTCAAAAACGTTGACCCACCCACCGAGACCTTTGTGCGGTTCCTGGGGTGGTACATAGCGGAGGGTAACTGCGACGTTTCAAAAGGAGGATACCGGATTTCCATCTCGCAGGTCAACAAGCGTAACCAGCGCCGGATTGCCAGAATAATCAGGCAGTTGGGCTTTGAACCTGTGATAACCAAATCTCACGTAACCTTCTACTCAAAACAGGTATTTGACTACGTCAAGAGGCTGGGTAGAAGCAGGGAGAAATTCATCCCCCCGGAAGTGAAGCGTCTGAACCCGAAGCTCCTCTCGGCCTTCCTAGGGGAGCTGTTTAAAGGGGACGGGAGGGTGAAGGGGGACAGGCTCATCGCGTATTACACTTCCTCAAAGAGGCTCGCGGAAGATGTGGTCGAGTGCTTGGTGAAGACTGGCAGATGCGGTACGATAAGGAAGAGGAAAACCGGTTACGTCGTCTATGTGGAGAACCACCAGCTCACCCCTGAATTCCGCGGCTTACCGGAAGTTGTATCGTACAGGGGAAAAGTTTACGATCTGACCGTGCCCAACGGAACCCTGCTCGTGGAGAGGAACGGTAAGCTTGTCTGGTCCGGTAACTGTGCGGGCTGGTCGCTGCAGCAGCTCCTGCTGGAGGGGTTCAATGGGGTTCCGGGAAAGGTCTCCTCCACCCCTCCCCGGCACCTCGACACAGCCCTCCTGCAGATGGCGAACTTCGTGGGAACGCTTCAAAACGAATGGGCAGGGGCACAGGCCTTTAATGCTGTGGATGTCCTGCTTGCACCCTTTGTTAAGGTGGACGGGCTGACCTACAAGGAAGTCAAGCAGAAGCTCCAGCAATTTGTCTACAACCTGAATATTTCTTCTCGCTGGGGAGGGCAGACCCCCTTCACCAATATTTCCCTCAGCCTTACCGTGCCCGATGACCTAGCGAGAACTCCCGCCATCGTGGGGGGCAAGCCACTGGACAGGACGTACGAGGAGTTCGAGGAGGAGGTGGAACTGATCAACAGGGCCTTCATCGAGGTGATGACGGAAGGGGATGCCGAAGGGAGGCCCTTCACTTTTCCCATCCCCACCTTTGGTCTAACTAGGGACTTTAAGTGGGACGACGGGGTTTCCTCCCTCCTTTTCGAGATGACTGCCAAATATGGACTTCCCTACTTCCAGAACTTCATCAATTCCGACCTCAGGCCCAGCGATGTCAGGTCAATGTGTTGCCATCTCCGGCTCGATTTGAGGGAGTTGCGGAGGAACATCACGGGGGGACTTTTCGGCGCCGGTGATAAAACGGGTTCCGTGGGCGTGGTCACGATCAACATGCCTAGAATAGGATACTTGTCGGAGAACGAGGACGAGTTCTTTGAAAATCTGGAGCGCCTCATGAACTTAGCGAAGATATCTCTCGAGATAAAGAGGAAGGAGGTCACGAGGAAAATGAATTCGGGCCTCCTCCCCTACACCAAACGATATCTGGGCACCTTGGATTATCACTTCTCCACCATCGGGTTGGTCGGGATGAACGAGGCTTGCCTCAACCTGCTTGGTTGCAGCATCGCGGAGCAGGAAGGAAGGAACTTTGCTATACGAACGCTGAGGTTCATGCTCAAAAAGCTCAGGGAATTCCAGGCGGAGACGGGCCATCTTTACAACTTGGAGGCCACCCCCGCCGAGGGGACCAGCTACAGGCTCGCAAGGATCGACAAGCGAATGTATCCCGATATCATCACCGCCGGAAAAGACGTCCCTTATTACACCAACTCCACCCTGCTTCCCGTGGATGCGGACCTTGATCTTTGGGAGGCTATCAAACACCAAGAGCCTCTGCAGTCTCTTTACACGGGGGGAACGGTCTTTCACATCTTCCTTGGGGAGAGCCTGGAGGACGGCGAGAGCTGTAAGAATCTGGTGAGGAAGATTGCCGAGCGCTCCAGGCTACCCTACTACACCATTACTCCAACATATTCGATTTGCCCAAATCACGGATACCTCCCGGGAAACTATCCACTTTGCCCCTCCTGCGGTCATGAGACCGAGGTCTACTCTAGGGTGGTGGGCTACTTCAGGCCCGTTCGGAACTGGAACGAGGGAAAGCAGGAGGAGTTCAGGCAGAGGAAAAGCTTCACGAGGGGGTGAGAAGATGAACTGTCCCAACTGCGGGCTCCCGCTTCGGGTTGCTTGCGTCTTGGTGGAGGGCAGGCTCCGCTGCAAGCACTGCGGGAAGCCCTTGAGCGAGATGGGAATAGACTACAACGGCGGGGCGGTGGAGTACTAAATCCATACCGTTGCCCTTGCCGGCGGGTAGGGTTACTCTGGACGAGGAGGTGGAAGCCTTTTGTGCTGGGTTTTCCTTTCCCTCTCCATGAACTCCCTCACTCGCCCCACCTCCACCCCTGCTATCTTCGCGACGTCCTCCGGCGATTTTCCGGCGTCCAGTCCCATGTATATCTTATCCAGTTTCTCGTAGGAGATCCCGAGTTCCCCCTCATCGGTTTGCCCCGGCCATAGCCCGGCGGTGGGGACTTTTTCCAGAATGGTGCGCGGGATGTCGAGGTATCTGGCAAGTTCCCTAACCTGTGTTTTGTAGAGCGACCCCAAGGGCAGGAAGTCCGCCGCTCCGTCCCCCCATTTGGTGAAGTAACCTGCTCTCAGCTCACTTCGGTTGCCCGTACCCGCCACCAAATAACCGTGCAGGTTGGCGTAGTAGTAAAGGATGATCATCCTAACCCGCGCCTTCAGGTTTGCCAGCGGCAGTCTGGCACTGGGATCGAAGTCTGGCAAACACCTGTGCAGGGCCTCGATTATGGGAGTGATTTCTATCTTCTTGAACCTTATCCCAAGCTCTTGAGCAAGGTTTTCTGCATCCTCCACGTCTGAGGGGTCTGTAACTTTGTCTGGCAGGCATAACCCCAGCACCCTCTCAGGCCCGATAGCTCTAGCGCAAAGAGCGGCCACCACTGATGAATCCAATCCCCCGCTCATCCCGACCACCACCCCCTTTGCCCCAGCAGCTTCAACCTGTTTTCTTATGAAGTCAAGCAGTTTCTTCTCAGTTTCTTCCATCAGAACCTCCTGGGGTAGGAGCCCAAGATCTTGAGCATGGCGGTCTTCCTTCTCACACCCTCCAGCGCCTCCTTAGCTCTCTCCTCTTCCCGGTGCCCTTCGAAATCCAAGAAGAAGAGGTAGTCTCCAAGCGCTCTCTTTGAGGGCCGCGATTCGATCTTGGTGAGGTTTATCTTTCTGGAGGCAAATTCCCCTAGGATCTCCCAGAGAATTCCCGGCCTGTCCTCGGCAGTGTAAAAGACGATGGAGGTTTTGTCATATCCCGTGGGCGGACTGTCGGCGTGGGCGAGCACCAGGAACCTTGTGAGGTTTATCTCCCCCTGGATGTCGTCTAGGAGGGACTCGAGCTGGTATATTGGGGCCAGGCTTTTTGGTCCGAGGCATGCTATCTGCGGTCTGCCGGCCTTGGCAACCTGCTCTGCGGCCTTAGCGGTGCTGCTCACCTCCACCAGCTCCACCCTCGGGAACTTCAGGAGAAAGTCACGACACTGGGCGAAGATCTGAGGATGTGAAAGGATTTGGGAGATTTCCTCCAGTTTCGTGCCAGGGATTCCTAGGAGGGAGACGGAAACGGGTAGGACTATCTCCTCCCCTATTTTCAGGTTTCCCCAGGCCAGCAGGTCGAGGGTTTCCCCCACGCTCCCCTCCCGCAAGCTCTCCAAGGGGACCACCCCCACCTCCACCTCTCCTCTCTCCACTCCTTTCCCGACCTCGGTGATGGTGGGGTAGTAGATGAACTCGTGCTGCTCCCCGTACCGCGCTCTGGCCGCGAGTTCGCTGTAGGTCCCCCTCGGCCCCAGCACTCCGATCTTCATGAGGCGTACAGCCTCCTGTAGGCTATCTCCACTTCCTTTCCGAATTCTCTCTTCAGCTTCTTGAAGGTTTTTTCGAACTCCTCTCTTTTCTCCTCTTCTATCAACTTCTCAAGTTGCCCCCAGGTCCGCAGGAATTCCCGTCTGATTTTTGGGAAGAAGCGGTTGAGGGTTTGCATTTCATAATATACAGAAGGATTCCCCGCGAGCACAGCCTTGGCCAGCTCTAGGAGAGTCCTGGAGAGATGCGTCTGGAGTTCCCCTCGTTCGCACAGCCGGAGATAGCAGAGTAGGAGGAGGTGAGTTAACGCCTGTGCACGCGCCATGGCGGAGTCGTGCCCGTCGGCCTCCGTCCTTATAAGAGTGGCTCCCTCTCCCTCGAGCCTGCTCCTGACTTCACCGAAGATCCTTCCCGCCCTTATCGGAATGAAGGCGAATCTCTCCCCCTTGAGACTTTCGGCGCCGGGACCGAAGAGAGGGTGGAGGGCCACGAGTTCTACGGGATTAGACTTCAGCTCGAGCATGGTGGACACCACCTGCTCCTTCACGGATGAGATCTCCATCAAGAGCGCCCCCTTCTTCATCCTCCCGCAGACCTCCCTCACGACGGCAGGGGTGGAGGAGATGGGCACGGCCACCAGCACGAGATCGGCCTGAGGCAGGATTTCATCGCCGGTTTTCACGCCTAGTTCCCTCGCCAGGGCGGATGACTTTTTCCGATCAACATCCGTCAACCAAACCTCCCACCCCCACTTCTTAAAGCGGCGGGCGAACCATCCGCCCATGGCCCCCGCCCCGATTACTAGAACCTCCATCTTCTCGCTAGCCTCCATGCAGTCTGTCTCATGACTTCAAGCGGGGCCTGCTTTCCCGTCCAGATTTCGAAGGACAAGGCCGCCTGTCTTACCAGCATCTCCAACCCGGTGATGGTTTTCGCCCCCGCCTCCCTTGCCTCCCTCAGGAGCCTTGTGTAGGGGGGCTGGTAGACGATGTCGAAGACTGTGAGGTTGGGGTGCATCATTTTGCTTGTGACGAGCGTTTCCTTGGTTCTCGGATACATTCCCACCGCCGTGGCGTTGATTAGGATGTCCGCCCCTTTCAGGACCCCCGCTAACATCCAGGGTTTGATTCCAGTTACCTTCGGCTTCACCCCCAGCTTTCTCTCCAGCCCCACCGAGAGTTCCTTCGCCCTCCCCACGGTTCGGTTGGCAATGGTCAGGCAAGCACCCCTTTCCGCCAGGGCGAAGGCAATAGCCCTCGCGGCACCGCCCGCACCCAGCAACAGCACGTTTTTCCCGGCGAGCGACCCTACCCTCTCCTCCAGCACTTCCACCGCCCCCCTCCCGTCTGTATTGTAACCAATCAGCTTCCCTCCCTCGTTCTTCACGGTGTTGACCGCCCCCACGGTGGAGGCCGATTTCTCCAGCGTGTCGAGGAGATCCACGATAGAGACCTTGTGGGGGATGGTAACATTTAGGCCCACTAGCCCTAAAGTCTTTACTGCCTCCACCGCTTTGGGGAGTGCTTCGCGGGGGACTCTAAACGCGACGTAGACATAGTTGAGCCTCAGGGAGTTGAAGGCCGAGTTGTGGATGGCAGGGGAGAGGCTCTTCTCCACTGGATCCCCTATGAGTGCGATGACCCCCGTGGATCCCGTTATCACTTCCTCACCCCCAACTTTTGTAGAAGTTCCCTCATGAGGCGAAGTTCCAACTGTCCAGGTGCGGTCTGATTTTCAACCGAGGTGTACACAAGTGGGCACCCCAACAGCGCTGCCGAGAGTCTAGAAACTCTACCCTCCTCCCCCATACAGAAGGCGATGAGCGGTTTTCCCCGGTGAGAGACCAGCAGGTTTAAAATGGTGACGGAGTCCTCGGGTTTCTTGGCCATGGTGACGATTTTGAGGTAATTTGCTCCGCTCTTGGAGAGTTCTCTCACTCTTTTCTGGAGTTGGCTCAGGGAGGGGGTCCCGCTGAAATCGTGGAAGGAGAGGATGGTGCTTGTCCCCCTTTCTCTGGCTTTTTTTAGAACCTCCTTCAGCAGCGGGGAAGGCGTGGAGGCCTCCACGTCCACGGCATCGACCCCCAGCTCTATCCCCCGGAGGAGGGCAGCAGTCCTCTCCTCCTCAGGGCCATCGAACTTTCCGCCTTCCCGCAAGGGACGGTTGGTGAGAATTTTTGGAAAATCCCAAGAGAGGAGCCTCTCCCATCTTTCCCTCTTCTCCATCCAGTCAATCCGGAGCTCCACGCAGTCCGCGCCCAGTTTCTTGGCCTTCTTCATCCCCTCCAGCATCTCGGCGGGATCCGAGCCCGTGATGCACCCGCAAAGGGCCGGAGTTGAAAGTTCCACCTTCCCCAGTTTCATCTTTCCGTCACCGTCTCCTCCACCCTCACGCCGAAGTGTCTGCCTCCAGCTTCTTGGTAGAGGAGCACCTCATCCCCGGGTTTGAGCCTAGTCACCGAAACCGGATTCCCGTCCTTGGACACTAGGTTGATGGTTTCGGCATTTTGGAGTATCACCCCGTACTTCCTTCCCTCGCATTCCGCTTCCACCAGGATCATCGGTCTTCGCTCTATCTTCACCCTCCCAACGGCGACCCCCCGTCCTCTCCCTTTCGCATCAACCACCAGAACCTCATCCCCCGAGGAGAGCTCGGAGAGGTACTTGGTCTTGCCCCTCGGAATCCTTATGTAAGAGTGAACGGACCCGGCGTTCACCCTAAAGGGCCGGGGTTCAACGAAGGGGCTCGGAAGGGTCTCGGAATGAATCAGAAAGAGCCCCTCGGCTTGGTTCCCCACCAGCATCCCCTCTCCCACGGACATGAGGGTGACGGTGTCGATGCAAGCCCTCTCCCCCAGCCCCACCTGTTTCAGGGCGGTCACCTTCGCCGGTTTGAGCTCGATCCTCTCGGGGGCACCCTCCAGCTCCTCCGCCACCTTCTTCACCTCTTCCACTCCCCTCTCTCTTGGGTCCAGCAGAACGCCATCGGTGCCCAGCTCTAAGGTCTGGAGGGCCAGGCGTGCCTCCTCGGCGTTTCTGATCTCGGCAACGAGGGGCACCTTCCCGTGTAGGTTGGCTATTAGGTTCTCGAGGGGGATAATCTTCCAGTCGGGGGTCTTGATGAGAAGGGTGTCGAAGTTGCCTGCCAGCTCGACCGTCGCTTTCTCCACCTCCCTGCCGGAGATTTCCACCTCTAGGGCGACCTTCTTTTCCCTCCTGAGTTCTCCCGCTCTTTCGGCAGCCCTCCTGATCTCTTCGGGACTCCTGGCGCTGAGGAGCACCCATCCGGCGGGTGAAGGCTCAGCGGTGGCGAGCGAGAGGCTTCCCATCTCCAGAATGCGTTGGATGTGCTCGCTCCTGCACACTAGGACGTCACATCCGGTCTCCAAGGCTGCTAGGGCGAAGGGCTTCACCTCGTCCCAGGAGGCACTCCAATCAGCCCTTACCCAGAACCGCTTCCTCAAGCCAGCTCTTTCAGTGCTTGCTCTACGGGGACGTCCTCGTGGACTATCTTGACCAGCACCCTCGTCATGGCAGTAGGATTCCTGTGCTGGAAGATATTCCTCCCTATGGAAACCCCGATGGCACCGGCTTGGATGGCCCCCGCCGCCATCTCCAGCACCTCTCTGTCCGTGTTCATCTTCGGCCCCCCAGCAATCACCACCGGAACCGGACATCCCCTGACCACCTTGGCGAAGGAGTCCGGGTCCCCGGTGTATACGGTCTTCACGATGTCCGCCCCGAGTTCCGCCCCCACCCTCGCCGCCAGCGCCACCAGTTCGGGATCGTGCTCCTTACCCTTCTCCACCTTGGGTCCCCTCGGGTACATCATGGCGAAGAGGGGCATTCCCCAGTAAGAGCAGGCCTCCGCCACCTCCCCCATCATCCTCAGTTGCTCCTGCTCGTTGGGCGCACCGACATTGACGTGCACCGAGACCCCGTCGGCACCAAGCCTGACAGCCTCCTCCACCGAGGCCACCTGCACCTTAGCGTTGGGGTCCGGGGAGAGGGAGGTGCTTCCGGAGAGGTGGATGATCAGCCCGATGTCCCTTCCGAACCCGCGATGGCCGGCTCTAACAATCCCCTTGTGTAGGACAACCGCGTTCGCCCCCCCCTCCGCCACTTGATCGACGGCGGAAACCATGTTCTCCAGCCCCTGAATGGGACCCATGCTCAGCCCATGATCCATGGGGACGATGACCGTCCGGTGCGTCTCCCTGTTGATGATGCGCTCCAGCCTTATCCTCTTTCCTATCTCCGACATGCTTTCCTTCTTCTGCGGATTAAAATATGAGGTCCCGCGGGTTTGGAGAAGTCTTGCTTTCATCCTCCTTGAACGTTCTTTCGTCTTCTTCATCGCTCTCATCTGCCGCAGATCGCGAAGGTGGTTGGGACCGGGACGCCCATGCTGGCGAGCAGGGTTTCTAACCTAAACACTGAATGATCGAGCTCCCGTTTGCAGCTCTTCTGATTTCTTCCGTCTTCTCCTCCGTTGGGCTGGGAGGAGGCATGCTTCTGGTTCCCCTCCTCCTCTGGTCAGGTCTCCCCATCCATCAGGCCATCGGCACGAGCCTCTTCGCCATCTGGGTGACCTCCTTCTCCGCCACCGTCGGCTACGCCCTCCAGCGGAGAATAGATTACAGAGTTGGGCTCCTCCTCGACTCCTTGGACGTCCCAGGGGGAATTCTTGGAGCTTACCTGACCGTTCTCTTCTCCGCTCGCTTCCTCAGAACCGCCTTCGGGATCTTTCTGCTCTGTGTTTCCTTCTACTTGATTTTACGGAAGAGGGAGGGCATCACCTCCCTTCCTCCCCTCACGGTAACCCTCATTCTCGCCACGGTGCTGGGGAGCTTCGCGAGCGGGCTGGTTTCGGGTTTTTTCGGCATCGGCGGAGGAATAGTGGACGAACTCGTCATGCTTTTAGCGCTTGGTATGTCCATCAAGCTCTCGGCCGGGACGGCCATGTTTGGAATGGCCCTAACCACGGGAGCAGCTTTCTTTCCCCACCTTTTCTTGGGACACTTCTCACCCCCCCATGCCCTCTTTCTTGCAGTTGGCTGTATGCTGGGCGGACAGGTGGGCGTGCGGATCTCCCAGAAGGCACCGGCGCGCATACTGAAAATGGTGTTGGGCGTGGTCATAGCTTCGGTGGGTGTCGGGCTCATTTTTTGGTAAGTGGGGCCGCAGCCTGAAAGGTGCATTTCTAACGGCACCTTCACCTTTTGATGCAGGCCCCCCTCTGGGGTTTTCTAAACCCAAAGACTCTGGATGAGCTCGAAAAGGAAGCGGAGAGGTGCGAGAGGTGCCCCCTTCACAGGACGAGGACGAAGTTGGTCTTCGGGGACGGGACGCACGGCAAGATAGTTTTTGTTGGAGAAGCCCCAGGTTACTGGGAGGACAAGCAGGGCAGGCCCTTCGTGGGTGCAGCTGGGAAGTTCCTCAACTCCCTGCTGGAAAGAGCCGGTCTGAAAAGGGAGGAAGTTTACATCTGCAACACGCTGAAGTGCAGGCCCCCCGGAAACAGGGACCCGCTTCCGGAGGAGGTGGAGGCCTGCAAACCCTTCTTGATAGGGCAACTTTCTCTTCTCAAGCCCAAGCTTGTGGTGGCTTTGGGCAGGATCTCGGCAGGAGAGCTGCTGGGGAGGAACGTGAGCATGACGGCCGAGCACGGCAAGTTGCTGGACTGTACCTTCGCAGGGTTGCGATTCAAGCTCTTCCTCACCTTCCACCCCGCGGCTGGTCTCTACAGCGGTTCGGTCAAGGATCTTCTGATTTCGGACTTCGAGAAGCTTGGAAGGGTGGTGAAGGAACTGGGTCTTCGGAGTTCTACGAGAGGATCTCTCGTGCCAGATAGATGGTAGCCGCGGCGGTCCAGCCAAAGTCCTCAGGGTTCGCCCTTCCAGGTCTCCCTTCGGGGTAGAAGTATTCCGCGAAACCTGATTTCTCCACAAGTTCCATCCATTTCAGGGCAAGCCTGCGGGCCAGATCCTTCCTCCCGTAGCGCCTCAACCCCTCAAAAGTCAGCACGGTGGTGGGAGCCCAGATGGTTCCCCTCCAGTAATAGGGATCTTTCGAGCACATCCAGGCAGGCTGCGGCGTCAGATGCTTTGGATCGTCGAAGGCCACGGTGGGGATCCCGTACCTCCCCCAGAACTCGCGTGGGGAGCTCAGGTGGTCGATCAACTTTGAGGCCTTCTTCCTGTCCGGGATGCCCGCCCAAAGGGTAGCGAACGCCTGAACCGACTTCACCCTCACCTTTACCCCGCTCCACTGCACAGGGAAGTAGAAGCCCTCCTCCTCTGACCACATATTTTGGTCCACTAGCTCGGCCCTCCTCTTGCGCTCCTCCTCAAACTTCTTCGCTTCCTCCCTCATGCCTAGGATATTGGCGAGCTCTCTCAGGGCCTCCGCACCCGCCACCAGGGCGGAGTTGAGTAGCAGATCCTCCAGCGGCAGGTAGTAGAGAGCGCCCTCTCTAACCGTTCTTCCCTCTGCAAAGTCGTAGATGGGGTGGTTGTCCATTCCAGTGGAACAGATTGCCAGCACTGCCGGGCCCGCGAATCTTTCCCTCCTAACTCCCAGCCCCCCGGCTAGGGAGGAGAGGAGTCGGGTTCTCAGCCTCACCCCGGAAAAGGGGGCTACCAGTCTGGGAAGCGAGCCCTCAGGATCCCCGCGCCTAGCCCACCATTGGTAGAAGAGCGCGAGTTTGGGAAACCACCGTTTCACGCTCCCACGGTCTCCTGTGAGTTCGAGGTAGCGTTTAGCCGCGTGGAGGATGATGGGCGGCTGGCTCCTGAGGTCCTGGTCGCCGGCCTTCAGCGGCGCGTTGGGAATCATCCCATCCGGACGCTGCAGGGAAAGGAGGGCCTCCACGTTTTGCCTTGCCCTGCCGGCGTCAAGGTGCACGAGAGCCATCACGTGGAAGGCCGTGTCCCAGCAGTAGGGAACGGGATAGGCCTTAAGTGCGGGAACTACAATTTCCTGCCCGCGAAACCTCTTGGTGTTCCTATCCAGTACCGCGCGTGCACCCTCCACCAGCCCCTCAACGTCCATCAGGCCAGCTCTCTGAGCTTGGCTCCAAGCCCCCGCATGTGGGGGATGAAGTTGGGGTAGGAGACGGGTATGGACTCCGCCCCTTCGATGACCGTTCTGCCCTTGGCCACCAGTCCCGCCACGGCGAAGGCCATGGCCATCCGGTGATCCCCGTGGGAGTCCACCCTTGCCCCTTTCAACTCCTTAACTCCTGTAATTTTCAGCCCGTCCTCCAGCTCCGTCACCTTCGCCCCCATCTTGGGGAGTTCGTGGGAGAGCACCGCCAGCCTGTCGGTCTCCTTGTACCTCAGATGCGGGACATTGGAGATCAGGGTGGTTCCATCCGCCACCGCCCCGAGCACGCTCAGTATCGGAACGAGGTCCGGATTGTCTCCGCAGTCCACCTCTATCCCGTTCAGCCCGCCCTTCTCCACCTCCACCCAACCCGGCCCGGTCCTGACCTCGGCGCCGAACTCCCTCAGCAACTCTATGATTCTCCTATCCCCCTGCGGGTCTTGGGGATCGAGGTTTTCCACCCTCACTTTTCCTGCGAGTGCCGCCGCTCCTAGAAGGAAGGCGGCGGAGGAGAAGTCCCCGGGGATTTTCAGCCTGAGGGGCCTGAAGGTTTGTTGACCGGGGATTTCGAACCTGCTCAGCGCAGGGTTTCTCCGTATCCTCGCTCCTGCCTCCTCTAGGTACTTGAGGGTCATCTCGACGTAGGGTTTGGATTTCAGCTCCCCCTCCACCGAGATCCTAACGTCGCCGGAGGCGTACGGACAGGCAATCAGGAGGCCAGAGAGGAACTGTGAGCTGATCCCTCCCTCCAGCTCCACCTCTCCCCCCCGAAGTCCCCCGCCTTCCACCACCACTGGAGGCCTGCCGTTCTTCCCCTCGCACCTGGCTTTCACGCCTAGCGCGTTTAGGGCATCAACAAGGGCTCCCATGGGTCTTTTTGAAAGGGACTCGTCACCCACCAGCTTGATGGGCTTGGGGGAAAGGGAGCAGATGGCGGTCATGAAACGGATGGTGGTTCCCGAGTTCCTCGCGTCTATAACCTCACCGGTGGGCTTGAGTTTCCCGGCCGTTCCCCTCAACCAGTAGGTTTCCCCATCCACCTCCACGCCGGCACCGAGAAGCTTGCAGGCCTCCAAGGTGGCTAGGGTATCGAGGCTGAGAAGAGGCTGTTCGATTTTCCCCCTACCCCTCGCGAGCAGGCAGATGGCCAAGGCCCGGTGGGTGTAACTTTTGGAAGGGGGGGCGGCGACCTTTCCTCCCACCTCTGACGGCCTTACTTCGAGCCTCATTCATTCTACTGCTCAAAAAACGGTTATACTTGCCGAGAAAAAGTTAGTCCACTGCCTCGGATATTTGGGGTCGTGGTAGAATTATCAAATCCTTGTTCCGGTATTTTCGATGCAGCGCCTGACGGTTCCCGACATCGTGCAGATGAAGAAGAAGGAGAAAATCGTCATGGTCGCCACCTACGACTATTTGACCGCGAAGCTGGTGGAGGAGGCCGGCGTGGAGATCATCCTTGTAGGAGATTCGGTGGCGAACGTCATGCTGGGGTATGAGGATACTCTCCCCGTGACCATGGAGGAGATGCTCCACCACACCAAGGCGGTAGCGAGGGCGGCCAAGAGGTGCTTGGTAGTGGGGGACATGCCCTTCCTGTCCTATCAAGCCGGCGAGGGTGAGGCAATCAAGAATGCCGGTAGGTTCCTCAAGGAGGGCGGGGCGCAGGCGGTGAAGCTTGAGGGGGGGAAGGAGGTGGTTGGTAAGGTGAGGGCGATTGTGGAGCAGGGAATTCCGGTGATGGGGCATCTGGGTCTCACCCCACAGAAGGTGCACCAGCTGGGAGGCTACAGGGTGGTGGGGAGGGAGGAGGAAGTTGCGGAAAGGCTTGTGGAGGAGGCGAAGGAGTTGGAGGAGGCGGGAATCTTCTCGCTCGTGCTGGAGTGTGTTCCTTGGCAGCTCGCCAAACGCCTGACGGAGGAGCTGCGCGTTCCCACCATAGGAATCGGAGCCGGGCCCTACTGCGACGGTCAGGTTCTCGTCCTGCACGATTTGGTAGGTCTTACTCCCCGTCTTCCGAAGTTCGTGAAGAAGTACGCGAATCTGAGGGAGGAGATGCTGAGGTGCTTGAGGGAGTTCAGGGAGGAGGTGAAGGGAGGGAGGTTCCCCACCCTTGAGCAGAGTTACGAGTAAAGTCCTCCGTAAGCTGGGGGAGCTGGGTGAACCTTATCATGCACAGCTGGGGATAGACCTCCGCTCTGGAGAAAGCGGGGAGGTGTTTAAATGGTTTCTGGCCTCCATTCTTTTCGGTGCTAGGATTTCTGAGGAGATTGCGGCCAGGACCTACAAGGAATTTGAGAAGGAGGGGCTGCTCTCGCCCAGAGCCATCATCGCCAGGGGCTGGTCGGGGCTGGTGGCGGTGCTGGACAGGGGAGGGTATGTGAGGTACGACTTCTCCACGGCGAGCCAGCTCCTCGAGGCCTGCGACCTTCTCCTGCGCAAGTATGGAGGGGATCTGAACAGGCTACATGAGGAGGCAAGGGATCCGATGGACCTAGAGCGAAGGCTGATGGAGTTCAAGGGTGTGGGGCCGGTGACGGCTTCCATCTTTCTGAGGGAGATGCGGGGAGTGTGGGCAAAGGCGGACCCACTCCCCCAGCCTCCGGTGCTCATAGCGGCGAGAAATCTGGGTCTCATTAGGGGAAAGGGGTTGAGGGCCTTAATGGAACTCAAGCAACTCTTTGGTCAAGATCTGGTCAGGATAGAGGTTGCCCTCTCGAGGCTGGGGAGGCGGTACTGCAGAAGAGAAAGGCACGGCGAATGCCCGCTGGCTGGTTACTGCAGGCTTTTTAAACCGGTCGAGAAGGACAGAAAGGAGGTGAATCATGGCCAAGAAAGAAGAGGTTAAGCTTCCGAGTGCCACCATCGTGAGGTTGTTTAAGAGCGTCGGAGCGGAGAGAGTTAGCAGCGACGTCCCGGAGGCCGTCAACAAAATAGTTTCGGCGGTCGCAAAGGCCGCCGTGGCCTCCGCTAAATCTACTGGCAGGAAGACCGTCTCCGCCGACGACCTCAAATTGGTGGTGGTCTCGGGCTGAGCTGACACCTATTGGGTGGCCTTGAGACGGCAGGAGTATTTCCGGTTATTTTTAGACAACTAGAGGATAGGTTTCTTCCGAGTTTCAGGAATCAGACCCACCGTGCACACTTGGGGGTGATTCACCCGCCTACTTTCACTCGCTCTATTTTTCTCCGCCCCAGCGCCTGAATGTATTCCACCTCCACTCCTTCCTTTACCTCCCCCCTGAGTTCCAGCGGGATGGGCAGCTCGAAGCTCTCATAAGTGGAGAGGTCCATCAGCTGGGCGGAGCTTTCCACGATGGCTAGAACTTGTGCACTTCCCCTCTCAACTATGGGAACCTCAGCCTTAGCGCTGGTGGGCCGGACTATGCTGCGCTTCTGCCCGTCGAAGAGCCCCACCGCATCTATCTTAGCCTTCGCGTGCCCGTGCTTGCCCGGAGCGGAGGTGCTGAAGCTCAAGATCTTACAGGGCTCACCATCGATGATAATGAACTTCCCCTCCCGTAGCTTCCCTATTTCGGTTAGCTCTACTCCCATTTGCCTCTTCACCTCCGGCTAAAAAATCTTTCTTAAGCCGCGGAACCGAGATTAGAGTGGAAAAGGTGCGCATCTTGGACACCTCCGCCTTCATCTCCCATCCCGGTCCGCTCGAGGGTCTGACGGTTAGGGAGGTGCTTGAGGAGGCTAAGAGTCTTACTGCCAAGTGGAGAAGTTCCCTAGATTCTGTGAAGGTTCTGGAGCCCTCGGCCACCTCACTGGGGGAAGTGGAGAGATCGATAAGGAAGACCGGGGACAGGCTTTCCAAAACGGACGTGAAGCTCTTGGCGCTTGCGCTGGATGTGAAGAGGGAGGGAAAGAATCCGGAGATTCTAACGGACGACTACTCCATTCAGAACCTTGCGAGGGTCTTGGGGGTGGGGTTCTCCGGAGTGGGCGAGGAGGGTATAAAAAAGGTCTTCAGGTGGATTTCGGTCTGCCCCTCTTGCGGGAGGAGTTTTCCCCCTTCCGAGCAGGAATGCAGATTCTGCGGTCACAAGCTCAAGAGGAAGCCCGCGAAATATATTCACGGAGGAGGTATAGAATGAAAATCAGGGGAGGGAGGGAGAAGGAGGCCGTGAGCATCCTGAAGGAGGCATGCTCCAAGCTCTCCGAAATGGGAGCCCGGTGCGAGGAGTTTTTTGGGCTGGTTTTTGTGGAGGGGGATCTCAGGAGAGCCGAGGCTTTGGGAAAAAAGATCGCGGAGTTGGAGTCCGAGGCGGATGAGGCTAGGAGGAAGTTTATACAAAAGTTATATGATGGTGCCTTCCTTCCCGCGATGAGGGGAGACCTAGTGGAGCTCGCGGAGAGGATGGATAAAGTTGCCGATGCCATAGAGGAAACCTCCAAGTGCATACTCCTAAGGGAAGGCCTCCTTCAGAAACTGGGGAAGAGGACTAAGGAGGTGGGGGAGGGACTTAGGAAGGTGGCTGGGAAGTCGAGGGAAGTGGTGGATTCTCTCGTGGGAGCGGTGAACCTCCTCTTTGTGGACATAAACCAGGTCATCCCCAAAGTGGACGAGATACAGAAATTGGAGCATGAGTCTGATCTGCTCGAGGCCGAATTCACCGCGTCGCTTGCGGAGCTGGAGAAGGGGCTGGATGCTCTGAGCGTGGTTCAGCTGGAGGGACTCGTGAGAAGGCTGGGTTCCATTTCGGACGCGGCCGAGGACACAGGGGATGTTCTCTTGAGGCTGGTCTCAGGGCTCAAGGGCTGAGCGGGAGGGAGAGGAGAAGGGAGAGCCCGAAACCCACCAGCGGGGAGAGAATCCAGACGATCAGGATTTTTCTCATCTTGGGAAGGTTCACAGCGGCAGTCCCCCTAGTCAGACCCACCCCAACCACGGAACCCGTGAGGGCTTGGGTGAGGGAGACGGGAAAGCCCGTTTGAACGAAGCCCCAGACGGTCAGGGCGGCCGCGAGCTGGGCTGGGAGGGCGGTGAGGGGATCGAGGTGGGTAAGGCTCGTCCCCACGGTCATGACCACCCTTCTGCTTAGGAGGAGGGAGCCTGTGGCCACCATGAGCCCCAACCAGAGGTTGAAGAGCGGGTTTGACCCTATGGCGGTGGCGATGCCCAAGAGGGCCCCGCCATCGTTGGCACCGTTGGTGTAGGCAACGTAGGCCGAGGCGAGCGGGAGGAGAAGGGCAAGCACTCGGTTGAGAGCCAACAGGTTCTTCACTCCCCGCAGGGCCCGGAAGAGGAGGCGTGCGAGGAAAAAGGAGAGGAGGAGGGAGAGCACGGGGGAGAGTGCCCAGCATGCCAACAGTAGCTCAAACTTTCCCACCTCCAGCTTGAGGCTGAGGCTCCCCTTCAGCATTATCCCGGTTCCGGCCAGCGAGGCCAGGAGGGCCTGAGTGGTGGAGATCGGAAAGCCGAGAAGGAGGAAGGGAATGGAGCAGATGAATGTGGAGAGGCAGATGGGGAACACGGCCCTAGGCATCTGTTCGAGGAATCCACGCCCCCCCGTTACGAGTCCTCTAGCCACAGTTTCCCCCACCTTCCACCCCTCCACCAGTAACCCCAGCACCAAAAAGAGGGTGGAGAGGAGGAGGGCACGGCGGAGGGTGAGGAGTCTGCTCCCCACGAGGGTTGAGATGGAGTTGGAGGTATCCCCTGCGCCGATGGAGAGGGCGAGGAGGAGAATGGGTAAGAGGAGGAGCATGTTTAACTCATCTATCGCATGGGGAAATGAATCCCACCCTCACTCTGGCGCTCTTCCTCTTCTCCCCCATAGTGGCGGGTGCAGCACTGCGGAGGCTTGGGGTCCTCCGCCAGATTTTCGACTTCCTCAGAATCTTCACCACCTTGATCATTCTCCCTCTCATTGCCTTCGTGTATGTGAGCGCCCTTGTACCTGCACAGGTGATAGCTCTCTGGGGGGCTGTGATAGCGGCGGTGATGGGTGTGGCCGCCTGCTTCTTTGCCTCCTGTTTCCTCGCTTCCCGCTTGCCCAAGGAAGAGGGGGTGGCCTTGGTGCTGAACTCTTCCTTCATGAACGTTGCCCATCTCGGTCTCCCGGTGATCTATGCCAAGCTTGGGAGTGCTTTCATGCCCCCCGCCGTTCTGTACGCGGTGACGGTGGCAGTGCTCAACCTCTTTCTGGGAACCCTCCTCATGCACTTCCTCATAACCAAAAGCCCAAGCCTCCGGCAGATCTTCACCCAGACCTTCACCTTCCCGGCTGTGGCCCTCCTGCTCCTGGCCCTCCTCTTGGTCTACCTGCGGGCCCCCCTTCCACAGGACCTCTATAATTTTTTCACGCAGAGGATCTTTCCCACCTTCTTCCTGCTCCTCCTTCTTCAAGTGGGGTATCATCTGAGAATTGAGACCTCGAGGAAATACGCTAGGCATCTCCCAGTAGTGGGGCTCCTGAGGCTTCTCCTCTGCCCGCTCGTGACGCTCGCCACCTGTCACTTGCTGGGAGTGGGGAAGAGTATAGTTCGCCCCGCCCTCTACCTCTCCCTGATGCCGCCGTCCTTCTTTAACCTCATCCTCGCGCAGTCCCTCGAACTAGACTCAAGACCCTATTCCCTAACTATCTTCGTGCTCACTCTTCTCTCCTTCCTCCTCTTCCTCCTTTGAGGAGAAGGGGGACCCGGCTTCCTCAAATTTTAGTTCGCCGCTCAGCAGGCCTGAAAGGACCGGTACGAGTTCGCGTTTCACCCTCACCTGCCTGGTGGTATCTCTATCCCTCACGGTGACGCTCCCGTCCTGCAGTGTTTGGTAATCGATGGTCACGCAGTAGGGAACTCCTATCTCGTCCGCGCGGAGGTATCTCCTGCCGATGGAGCCGCTCTCGTCATAGATGACGGAAAAATGCCTCTTGAGCGTCTGATAAATTTGGTGGGCTTTCTGGGAGAGTTCCTCTTTGGGCATGAGGGGGAAGACGCCTAGCTGGAAGGGCGCAAGATCTGCCCTGAGCTTCAGGAACCTTCGCTTCCCCTCACAGGTGTAGGCCTGCTCAATAACACAGTATAGGATTCGGTCTATCCCAAAGGAGGGCTCGAGCACGTGCGGGAAGAACCTCCTGCCGTTCACCGTCACCGAGAGATCTACCCCGCTGAATAAGCTGTGCCTGGAGAGGTCGTAATCCGTACGGTACGCTATTCCCGCCACCTCCACCCATCCAAACTGCTGGGTGAGGATTTCCAGATCCCAGGTTTCCGAGGAGTAATGGGCTCTTTCGGCCGGCTTCTGCTCTCTGAACCTCATGCACTCCTCCTTGGTTCCCAGGCTCAACAAGAAGCGCTTGGCTAGGGAGAGCTGGTAGGCCATCATCTCGTTGCATACCAAACCTCTCCCCGCCGCCTCCCCGGCGGTCAGCTCCACGGTCTCGCCATTGGCTCTGAAAAGCCTGAGTCTCTCTCCCTCGATTTTTTGGAAGTCCGGTGGACGTGGGGATTGGGGGTCAAAGAAAACCTCGGCCTCGGCCATGGTGAACTCCCTTAGCCTTATCACACCCTGCCTTGGTGAGATCTCGTTTCGGTACCCCTTCCCTACCGTCACCACCCCGAAGGGAAGCTTTCCCCTAGCATGCCGGAAGAGTCTTCTGAAGGCAATGAAGATTTGCTGGGCAGTCTCTGGTCTCAGGAATCCCGCACGCTTGGAGGAGCCGGGACCGATCGAGGTGGAGAACATGATGTTAAAATCCGAGAGGTTCAACTCACCCCCGCAGTCCGGGCATCTCACCCCCTTTTCGCTCACCAGCTTTCTGGCCTCCTCCAGCGGTAGCCCCTCGATTTCGACTCCCCTCTCCTTCATGAGTTCGGACATTTTGAAGGCCCCCCCGCACGAGCGACACTCTCCCATAAGGTCGGTGAAGTGCTCCACGTGCCCGCTGGCCCTCAGGAGCTCAAAAGGTAGGATGGTGGGGGTCTCGAGCTGGAGATATCCCTCCTGCTGGATGTACCACTTCTTCCATTTCGTGATGAGATTGTCCCGGAGTAGGGAGCCCATCGGGCCCAAATCATAGAAGCCACCCACCCCACCGTATATCTCGAAGGAAGGCCAAAGGAAGCCTCTCCTCCGGAGCATCTCCGCCAGCTCTGCCTGCATCTAAGAATCGGGGCAGTGTCTAAAACAGTACTCGGAGGAGGTCCACGTCGTACACTATTCCGGCGAGGCGACCCTCGGCCGAGACCACGGGCACCTGTTCAATCCTGTGCTCCTTCATCAGGGAAGCGGTCTCACTCACGGAGGTTTTGCGGGTGATGGTGATAACTTCCCTGCTCATGACATCCGCCACCGTCTTGTCGGGCAGCTTGAGAACCTTTTTAGTAATGTAGATCCTGTCCTCGGTGTCCCAAGTCCAGCTGTCCCCCTCCGTTCTGCCGGTCATCTGGCTCATCCTCGAGCTGGTTTCAACCTCGCAAACTTTCACGATGTCGGAATCATCCACCATACCCACCAGCCTTCCCTCGGAATCCAGAACGGGCAATCCCCTAACTCCTGCAAGGGACATGATTTCCAGTGCAGCTCTGAGGGGTGTTCCTTCCCACAAGGCCACGGTGGTGGGGTGCACGAAGTTGATGGAAGGCTGAGGAAAGCCTTGGGTGAGCACCCTGTACACGATATCTCTGACCGTGATCATCCCCACGAGCCTGCCATTCTTCAGCACCGGCAACCTCCTCAGGCGCCTCTCCACCATCAGCCTTGCGGGCACATTTAGCTCGTCCTCGGGTGAGATCGTGGGCGTTTCCCTATCAACCAGCATGGCCAGCTGATCCTCGTCCGGGTTTTCTAGAAGTTTGCGGAGCGAGATCATGCCCACGAACTCACCCGTTTCGCTTTTGAGCACGGGGATGGCGCTGACCTCCAGCGTTTTAAGAAGTTCTAGAGCACTCTCTCTGGATCCAGGGACCTCGACCCATCTAACATTTTTTGTCATGACGTCGCCAACTCTCATCATTTAATTTATGCAGTCTGGAAAAATCTATCGGTGAAGGACTGTTTTTATAGACAGGGTGGGAATTTCTCATGTGGCGACTGGATTCCAAGGTGGTGGAAAAATACCCAGGATTTTGTGCGGGGTACGGACATGTCAGCGGTGTCACTGTGGAGCAGCTGGTTGAGGGTCTAGTTGAAAGGAAGCACCAAGTTTTCTCTGAGCTGAAAATTAAGTACGGCGGGGTAGAAATCTCCCAGCTTCCAGAGGTGGCCCGTTACAGGGAATTTTTTAAGGCCGTTGGGGTGGATCCATCGAGCTTCAAGCCAGCACCGGAATATCTCCTTAAAAGGGCACTGGAGGACCGCTTTCCATCCATTAACAATGTGGTAGATTCCTGTCTCTTAGCATCGGTTCAGCACATGGTGGTCGCGGGAGTGTATGACCTAGAGAAGATCACTGGAACGGTTACCACAACGCTGGCGGAAAGAGCTGAGGAGTTGCAACTCATCGACGGCAGGAGGGTTACAACCAAGCCTGGGGAAGTAATTCTGAGGGATGAGGCCAAGATACTTGCTGCCTTTACCTCTGGTGACAGCAAGGTGACCATGGTGACCCCCAAGACCTCCAGAGTCCTACTGGTAGTTTGGAATGTACCTGGTGTGGGGAGGGAAAGGGTGGAGGCCGCGGTGAGGGACGCACTTCTTTACTTGAGGAAGTACTGCGGGGGACACGTGGAGGGCTGGGAAATCTTCTAGAGCGACCTCCTCACCTTAACAGCGACGCCCACTTTGAAGGCCTTCATTTCCTCTCCCGTGAGCACCGCCCTCCCCGAGGCGAGGAGTCGGTTTCCCTGATCTACCACCAGCACTTCTTCGGCGGGTCTGATTTCTGGGTCGGCTTCCACCACGTGCTTGGCGAAGACATCCCTACCCTTCTCCACGAAGGGCACGGCTTCCTCCTTTATCACCACCCTGAGCCTAGGGAACTTGAGCACCGAGTGCACTCTAGCCGCCCCCTCCCTGTTCAGGACTATGAAGCCGTCCGAGGCCCTGATGGAGCAGAGCGGCTTTCCCTCTGCCCAAACCTGCCTGATTTTTCCGCCTTTTCCCCTTATCACCCTCAGCTCCCCCCGGAAGAGTGCCTCACCCACACCGCGGTCGAACTGGTAGTCCGCCACTGCTCTCAACCTCTGGAGTTCCTTTTCAGTTGGAACCGATGCTCGCATCGATGACGACATGATCCACCCCCGGCGAGTAGCTCTTGACCACCCTCTTTCCCAAGATCTCCACTTTTCTCCCCCCTGCCGCCTCCAGGATTCTTTTTACGGGTCTCTCAAACCTAACCGCGCAAGGCACGCTCTCGTGGTAGTGAATTACACCCCCCTCGGGCTTCAGCACCTCTATCGCGAGGGGAAGATAGAGGGGAGAGAGGTGGAGGAGGCCTAGAATTATCCTGTCTGCCACCCCTCTCGGTGCCACCCTTTCACAATCCCCCAGCAGAGGTCTGACCCGGTGCCCCACCCTGTTGATCCTCACATTTTCGCAAAGGTAGGAGTAGGCCACCGGATTCAGCTCGATGGAGTAAACTAGGGAGGGGTTCGCGTGCTTGGCTACCGGGATGGTGAACTGTCCCACACCGGCGAACATGTCCACCACTACCTCTCCATCCTTCACGAGCTTTGGCAGACGCATTCTCTCATACAAGTTTCCCGGGCAGAAAAGAACCTTAGAAACGTCCAACTTGAAGAGGCACCCGTTTTCTCTGTGTACGGTCTCGGTGCTCTCCCCCGCTATCACCTCCACCTGTGGAAGTCTCATTCTTCCTTCCGTTCCCTTCCAGAGGACCACCGTCTTTATTCCACCTCTTTTCAGGAGGGCAGCCGCGATGGGCTCCTTCCAGCGCGAGAGTTCTTCTGGAAGCCTCAAAATGGCAACGTGCCCTACTACTTCGTATCCGCCCAGTTTTCCCAGAACCTCCGCAGGCAGGATTCCCTTAAGGGCCCTTTTTAGAAACTCTCCCACGTTTTGGTTTCAGCCCCACCGCTTGCAGGAATTTTCTGACCAAGGAGTTTATCTGGGTCTGAGTTGGTTTCTGGGGGAAGGGTATCTTTGCTCCCGCCATGCTTTGGTGACCTCCCCCAAATCTGCCGAAGGCCTCGGAGAAGGCTTTACCCAAATGAATGGTGGAGTCGGTTGTCCTAGCGGAGATTCTGACTTTTTCACCCATCACCCCATAGACAAGGACCGTCGTCACCCCCTCTCTTGCAAGGAGGAAGTCAGCCAATTGAGAGACGGTATCCTCCTCTTCGATTTCCCCGGCGCTGGTGATGAGGCAGGAGCCAATTATTTTTTCTTTTCTCAGGGCGGTGGGAAGGGCGGAGAGCATCCCCCGTGAATAGGGTGGCTGCTGGATCGCCCTTAGAACTTGGGGGTCCGAGGATTTCCTCAGCTTCCAGTAGGCCTCCACATCGGGGGGAGTGGCACTGGAGAGGTTGGAGGTGTCGGTTAAGATCCCCAGCACGAGAGCGGAGGCTAGAGGCCCCTGAGCGGGTATCCCCGCATACTCCAGATAGTTGGCCAAGATGGTTGAGCAGGCACCCACGGGAGCGAGCTCCACCATCCTCCCAGAGACCTCGCTGGGTGGGACGGAGTGATGGTCTATGACGATGGTGGGGGTGATCTCCTTGGGCAGAGCACAGTAGCCCCTGGTTGCCACATCAACGAGAGCGAAGTTAAGGTAATCCTTGAAGTTTACTTTCTCCACCCCGCGCAACTCCACCTGAAGGAGGTTGCACATTGCCCTGTTCTGGGGGTATCCCATCTCTCCGTCATAGGCAATGTCTGCATCCACTCCAAAGGCTTTGACATAAGTCTTCAGGGCAACCGCACTGGCTATAGCGTCGGGATCAGGGTTGGTGTGAGTGAGGATGAGCATCCTGCCTCGGGTCTCCTGCACTAGACTCCTCAGGCGCGCCTCAGCCGCCCTCTCTCTGGCTCTCTCAAACTCCTTGAAGATGGTCTCGCCCAAAACCTGTGGGATGGGGACTGCCTCCGTGGCCCCCAATCTCTTCAACTCTTTTTCCACAAAGGCATCGGGGGTTAGCACCAGAATCACGGGATCTATTTTTAGCTCCTTCTTAGCCTGATTGATCGCCTTCAAGGTCTCAAGGGTTCTGTCGAACTCCGGCGTGGAGATGAAGATGGTAGTGGCTCTCTTCATTTCCGCCACCTGTTTGAGGAACTCCGGGTCGTAGAAGTCTCCCACCCTCACGTTCAGGTTTCTAAGTTCCGAGAGTTTTTCTTGGGAGGGGTCGATGAGCAGAAGCTCCGCTCCCTCCTTTCTCAGTCTCTCAGCCACCTCATAGCCGAGTTCATTGCACCCTAGGATCAGGTACATCTTTACTGAAGTGAGGGATTAGAAACCTTTACAGCGGCAGGTCAGAACGTCTTTCGAGCGCAGTTAGACCAATCGAATGTCACGAGCGGTTCTATTTGGGGAGAAGGTGCTCGTAGAGTTTGTTCACCAGCCAGTTCTTCACTTCCGCCAGAGAGGCCTTGCCCGTGAAACTGGCTGCTCCTGCGTGCCCCCCGCCCGTGCCGTTAAAGGTTTTGGCAGAATCTATCATGAGCTGGCCGAGGTGTAACCGCGTGCGTTCGCAAACCTCTGGTCTAGCTCTGGCCGAAACCCTCACCCTTCCCTCACTTTGTGAACCAACGAAGGCCAGATCGCCCCCTAGCTTAAGTAGGGCCACGGCGGCGTCGGCCTCAAAAGATCCCACTTCGGAGAACAGAACTAGGAAACCCTTTATTTCCTCCATCTCGGCACGCTTCGCGGCCTTTATCATGGCTATTTTTCTAGAGATTTCCTCCGGTATCCTTATCAGCTCCTGTGCCCGCTGGTAGTCAGCTCCCAGCTGAAGGAGTTCTAGGATGGCACCAAACGTTTCTGGTTTTGCCAGCCTGAGCTCCGCAGTGTCTGTCAGAATTCCAGCCAGCAGGAGGGTGCTCTGATCGGGAGAGGGCCTGACCCCCAGCTCCTTCAGCAGCTTCAGGACGAGTTCGGCCTCGGAGGTGGAGGTCTCATCAATGTAGGCGCTCAGGGCCTGTTGCCTCGCCTCCTCCACGGGCTTGTGATGATCCACCATGAGGATCCTGGTGTTTCTCAGCTTTTCGCCGAATCTGCTGCCCAAGTGCTCTAGGCTGGAGGTGTCCAGAAGCAGGAAATGATCGGCATCGAAGGAGGGTTCGGTTTGGATTTGTCTCCCTGTCAAGGAGAGCACATGCTCCGCCAGTTTGCTGAGGCTCTCGCATCCAGCCCAAGCCCTCCCTCCCAGAGAGTTCAGAGCCTCGCAGGTGACGGTGGTCGAAGCGACGGCATCAACGTCAGCGTTTTCATGGCACAACACGAGGATTCTCTCCCCCTTACTGGTAGCCTCCTTCAGCAGGCGGGCAATCTCCTTCATGGGGTGAGCTCATTTCGCGGAAGCTTTGAGCATTTCCTGTAACTTCTGCCTTATCTCCTGCATCCTCTCCACCACCCTCTCCTCCTGTCTGGAGAGCACCTTCACCCTCAGCTCCAGTGTTTCCTTCTCCTCCCGGAGTTCCTTTTCCATCTCCCCTTTGGCGTGCTTGATGAGGAGGCGCCCCACCGCCTTGTAGACAGGGGTTTCCTCACCCACTTTTGAGAGTTCTTCAAGTGCTTCCTCGATCTCCGTGATGAGACTCTGAAGTTGGGCTCTTTGCGCCGCCAGCGCCTGCGCCTGTTGTTGCGCCTGCTGGAATTGCTCTAGCTGGTGGCGGGCTTGCGGGGAAAGTTCATTCACTTCCTACCACCCCCATGGCCACACTTGTCCAACGCAAAAGGGAGTTGAAGGCGGCTCTAAGCGCACCCAAGTCTTTTCCTTCCACCCTCATCCGGAGGGTTCTTCCCCTTCTCAGCTTCACCCTTGCGGCCGGGAGCACCGCCTCCGGTTTCAGTGACTGGTACACGGCCTCCGCTAGCTTGGGTGGTAGCCAAATCTCAATCTCGCCCCATGGAAAGTTTCTCCTTCCAGGACTAGTTCTTCCCATCTAATTACCAGAACGCCTCTCTTAAGCACTCCGCCACAGATACCTTCCGGCCAAGCCTCACACAGCTTTTACGGTTTTCTTCCTCTTCGGCCGGAGCTTGTAGATGATCCTCTGTCCGCAGTAAACGCACCTAGGAGACAGGAGCTCCTCCCTAGACTCGGGGGTGAAGAGGAGAATGGAGCCACAGCCCCCGCAGGTCACCCTCCCGCTGGAGAGGTTCTCCCTCGTCAGGTTGTTTTTGGTCTCACAGAAGCGGCATTTTAAAAACTTTCCCTTTTCCTCCTCCTCTGACAACTTCATCAGCACAAAAGTGCGCTTACAGACCTTGCAGCCGTACTTGCTCCACTCGAACATCAGGCGGGTGGTTCATAGGCCGGGCCGGCAAATTTTGCACCGCAGTATCGACATCTCCAAATTCCGACCGCTTCTCTCCTTAGTCGCTTCTGTTCGCATGCCGGGCATCTATGCCAGCCCTTCCTTTTCTCCTCAACCTTCAGGAACTCTCTCCTCACCCGCAGCCCGTATCTCGGGCCGAACCTCCCAGCAGCTCCAACTTTTTTCTTTCTCCCCATCAGAGCATCCTCCTCAGCTTCTCGGCGCAGGCGAAGGCCAGTTCCTCAGCCCGGAGGATCTCCCCGCTTTCAAAGTAACCGCTCCCCCCCTTCTGTATAGCCGAAATCACCCCGTCCTCACGCACGCAGAAGGTGAGTCTCGCATCCATAACTTCCTCCTCCTCAAGGCAAGGATCTACTAAGAGGCTGTTTCCGAGTTTTGCTATGGTCACTGAGACGGGTTTGAATTTGAGCGAGAATTCTTTTTTCCAAGCAGGATCTTCCGGACCCCTCATGTCCAGCAGTGCGGCAATGGAGGCGAGCATGGAGGCGTCTATGAGGTTCCCCCCATGGTCCAGAACGTGCACATCCACATAAATCACCCAGACCTCCTTCCCCGCCTCGATGCAAAGCTCGCGGAAGTCTATGCACTTCGACTCCCTTAGCCCTCTATCCACTACCCTTGCGAGCTCGATGGAGTTCTCGTCGGGAGGTCCTGGTTCAAAAGTAGGGGAGGCTAGGGGGCGGAGTTCTGCTCCTACTATCAGCGCACCCTCTTCTGGCGAGTCAGGGAAGGGGGGCATCTTCTTTGGTTTTGCCCCCGCGAGAACGGTGGTGTCTCCCAGTCTCACCAGCGCCGAGCCCTCTGCGGACTTTATCACTCGCTTCTCAATGGAGAGGGGGCGGTACTGATCCGGAGCTCTCCCATCCACTCTCCTCCCTTGCTCTAACAATTTCAGGAGAGGTTCCCTCTTAAGGAGGGACAGGATTCTCTGTTTCTCTATCATCCCGTGACCTCCTTGGGGGCGGAGGCGTACTTTTCTCGCAGGGCCTGTTTTTGAAGTTCGTAGAGCCGTTCGCACCCCTCCGCGGCGAGCTGCAGGGCCCTCCTGAATTCTTCCCGCGTCAGATGTCCATCCATCTGGAGTAGGGTGATGCGCTTGTCCCTTCCTGTCATGGTGACCGGCATGTCGGCCTCACCGTACTGGTCTTCCTCCGCGTTCAGATCCAGAATCAGGGTCCCGTCCACCTTCCCCACGGAAACCCCTGCCACTAGGTCGCGAATAGGTATCCCCGCGTCAGCGAGCGCAAGTGAGCAAGCTGTCACCCCGGCTACTCGAGTCCCGGCGTCTGCCTGTAGAACCTCGATGTAGAGGTCGATCACCGAGCGGGGATAGAGGTTTAGGAAAAGCACGGGTTCGAGTGCCTCTCTCACCACTTTCGAAATCTCCACCGATCTTCTGTCCAGTCCCGGTCTTTTTCTGTCCACCACGGAGAAGGGAGCCATGTTGTATCTGCACCTCAAAACAGCTGTCTCCGGTTGTTGCTGATGCCGGGGGTGAAGTTCTTGGGGACCGTAAACCGCCACTAGGATTTTGTTGTCCCCCATCTCTATGTACGCTGAGCCATCCGCCCGCTTCAGCACCCCCACCTTCAGCTTGACGGGTCTGAGTTCGTTGGGAGCCCTGCCGTCCAGCCTCCTGCCGTCAATTAGAAGCTTCTTTTCCTCCATTTTCCTTTAGCCTCTCCTCTAAGAAGGCTTTAACCCTGTCCGTGAGCCCAGAGGTGTGCGCCTCCCTCTCTATCATCCTCAGGGCCTCGGTTATTGCCGAAACTTTCTCCTCCTCCTCGCTCATGATCACCACCCTGCCGTTCTGCCCCACCTTTAGGGTGCAGCCCGTGACGGTCTGAATCATGCTAAGCATTGATCCGCGTTTCCCAATGACCCTGGGCGTTTTCACGGGGGTGATCTCCACCAGCCTTCCCCCTTTCAGCTTCCCGTAACCTGGTCCCCGTGCCAGTAGTTTCACCTTTCTGAGGGTACTTACCTCCCCTATTTTGGCGAAGATCAGGTCCCCCACTCTCAGATAGGCGCCAAGTTCCACCTTGAAAACATCCACCTTCCCCAGTAGCTCTTGGGCGAAGAGGTCCCCCATGTAAGGAGAATTAATGTCCACCGTCCACCCGTAGAGGTGCGAGTCGGAGACTACGCCGACCACATCATCCCCCATCTTGGGTTCGTAGCAGCCCTCCAGCGCTATCACGCTCACCCCTCTCTCCTCCACCTCTGCGAGCCCCACCACGGAGGAGAAAATTCTATCCCCCTCTCTGTACGCCCCCCTCCCCACTCTCAGATTCCCCTCCGCCAGAAGTTGCCCAGGAATCACGAGGTCCCGGTTTCGGACGTGGATCACTCGCACGCCTTCACCTGAGCTTCCCCTCTGGTGAGCTGATTGAGCCTGTCGAAAAACTCCGCTTGGAGACCGGCCGGGATTTCCACCACCACCTTTAAGGTACCATCGGGCAGCCACTCCTCGCGAACAGGTTTGTAGCCCTTGAGTGTTCCGTAGCTCTTGGCCGCATAGGAGGGGGGGATTCTGACTTCTATCTTCTTCATCTCTACAGCGAGGGGAAGGACGGCTGAGAGTGCCCTGAGGATGGTGGGCAGTTGTTCCTCCGCGCTCTTGAATTCGTCGATTTTCACCTTAGCCTGCTCCAGGGCGGCCTCGATCCTTGAGGGCGGGTGGGGGGTTCCCGTTTGTGGGTTCACCGCCCTCTTGGAGATGAGGGAAACTATCTGCCTCAACTTTTCCTCCCGCATTTTTCTCCTCATCTCGGTGGTGAACTGAACCTGCCCCCTTTTCACGATTTCCTCCGCCACCTTGAGAATGTCCGTGGTGTGAAAAGCCGCCTCCACCGCCTTCTGGGGGGCTTCCTCCCCCTTTTTCGCGTCTTTGAAAATCTTCTCAACGGCCAACATCTCGTGCAGGTTCACCTGCTTCCCCTGCTTTAGGGCTAGGGCTAGCTCAGGATCTACTAGAAGCTCGAAGTTCATCCCCTGAACCTCGACTCTCGCTATGACTGCCTCTTCCAGCCTTACCATCTTTTCACCTACTTCACCTGCTCGAGATACTTGGAGATTTCCTCCTTGGTGAGCATCCTAAACTTTCGAGAGAGGGGGATAACTGCCACCTCCACCACCTCCGGGGTTATCTCGCCCCCGACCAGTTTGAGGGCCTTCAGGGCAAGAACCACGGCATCGTTCAGGCTCATCTCCTCCTGGTAGGTTCTCTCCAACATCTCAATAACCGTTTCCGCCCCGGCCCCCACGGCGTGAGCTCTATAGCTGGCTACCGCGCCACTGGGATCCGTTTCGTAGAGCTGGGGGGAGGTATCCACGCCCCCGATTAAGAGTCTAACACCAAAGGGCCTCACTCCCCCGTGCTGGGTGTAAAGTTGCTTGATGTCGCCGATGTACTTGGCGAGGGAGGCGACGGAGATGGGCTCCTGATACCTCAGGCGGTTCAACTGGGCTTCCAGCCTCGCCGTCTCCACCAGGACCCTAGCATCCGCGATGAGCCCAGAGGCGGCTACCCCGATGTGCTCATCGATTTCGAAGATTTTCTCGATGGAGACCTCCTCGAGTAGCTTGCCCCTCTTCTTCTCCCCGGCAAGGACCACCCCCTCCTTCACCTTGATCCCCAGGGCCGTCAGCCCCCGTTTTACTGCCTCCTGGGCATACTGAACCTGGAAAAGCTTGCCGTCAGGGCTGAAGACGGTTATGGCCCTATCGTATCCCGCACTCGGTGGGACGAACATTATTTATCTTACTTCCGCATTTAACCTACTTTTCGAAGGTATTTCCCTTTTGCCTTTTTGAGAGTCCCGGAGACGCCCACTACCCAGATTTTTCTTTTGTTCAGCGCCTCCCTTACCGCCTCCAGATCTAAGTGTGCGCACCTGAGGATGCCAAGGTTTCCAGCACGCAGGATGGGTTTCAGAAAGTCAGGGTAGGCGAGAGAGGGGCGGAGGAGCTCGCAGACCTCCTCGAGCTCCCCCTCAAACCGCAGGACCACGTACCTCTTTCTGAGCTTCACGCAACAGTAACCTGATTTTCTCCTCTGATGGCTGGGAGGGCGATCCCCCTAACCTCAGTCTTATGTGTATGGCGTCCCCTCCCTCGGTGAGGAGAAATCTGCCACCCGCGGCGAGCTGCTTGTCCAGCCTGAGGTAGAGGGAACTCCCCTCCATCCTCTTCCCTAACTCCTGAGGGAGATTTTCCACCCCCGAGAGCCCGGCAGAAATCCTCCTCCAGAGCTCTAGGACCTGCTCTTCCTCGGTGAGGTGGGCGTCTAGGGTAATGATGGGATTGCTGAAGTGTCCCTTGAGTCTCGTGCTCGTGAGTTTCACCCCTTCCGGCAGGAGGTGGAGCAAGATCTCCCTAACTTTTTCCTCTGATTCGGTGGCGTGAACGAAAACTCTCACGGAAGCTTCGCGAAGCAGCCTCACCGGAGTAAGCCCCTGGCCCTCCTGCCCGCGCAGGTGAGACCCCTGAAAACCCGCCCTCGTTGAAGGGAGGAGAGCCGTGGATCCGAAGCTATGGCGGGGTGGTGAGGGTCCACAAGGATGACCTCATAGTACTTGTATTTTCCGTCCTCCCCCACCTGATAAGAGTTCAGAACCTCAAGGTTGCGGAACTTCCTTGCGGCCCGCTCCTCTGCTATCCACTGAAGGTTTTTCTTGGGGGTGAGTTTGAGGACACCCATCCTCTTTGGTCTTCTGCCCCTCCACGGTCTCGGTTTTCTCCTTCCCCCCCTTCTTACCCTTACCCTGACCACCACCACCCCCTGTTTGGCTTTGTACCCCAGTTCTCTAGCCCTTCTCAGGTTGGTGGGGCGGGCGATCCTAGTCACAGCTGGACCTTTCCTCCACTCCATCATTTTTTTGTCGAGGTTCAGATTGGCCTCGCGTAGGTATCTGTACACTTACTACTCGAGCTCTCGTTTTATTTTTTCTGCGATCAGCAGGGCAGCCTCCCTCTGTGACTCCTCTGTGGAGGCACCGAGGTGGGGGGTGAGGATCACGTTGGGCAGTTTACACAGCGGGTGCTCCCCTAGGGGTTCCTTCCAGTAAACGTCTAGGCAGGCCCCAGCGATCCAACCCTCTTGAAGCGCCCTCACGAGAGCCCCCTCGTCCACAACCGCACCCCTCGAGGTGTTCACCAGCACGGCTGTCGGTTTCATCATCCTCAGCTCCCTTTCTCCGATCAGGTTTTTGGTTTGGTCCGTGAGTGGGACGTGCAGGGAAACGAAGTCGGAATTTCTCAGCAGGGTCTCCAAGTCCACGTATTTCCCCCCCAGAGCCAAGAACTCCCTGTTTTGAACGATATCATACCCCAGTAGCCGCATGCCAAAGGCTTGGGCTCTCTTGGCCACTTCCAAGCCTACTCGGCCGGTGCCCACGATTCCCAGCGTTTTCCCACGCATTTCAGACCCCATGAACTTGGACTTTTCCCACTTCCCCTCTCTCATGCTCATGTCCGCCGCTGGGATTTTTCTGCACCAGCTGAGCATCAACCCTAGGGTTAACTCCGCCACCGCCACACTGACCGACTCGGGGGCGTTAAGCACCTTTATTCCCCTTTCCTTGGCCGCTTCTTGATCGATGTTGTCCAAGCCCACCCCAGCCCGCGCCACAATCTTGAGCCTCCTTCCCGCTTCTATCACCTCCCTGGTCACCTTGGTGGCGCTTCTGACCACCAGAACCTCCACATCCGCGACCTCTTTCAGGAGTTCTGCCGGGGGAAGACCCGTTTTCACCCTCACCTCCCCCAGCTTCTTAAGCTCCTCCACGCCGTCCGGATGCAGATGGTCGGAAACCAATATCGTCGGCATCTATCTCTTGGCGAGTATGTATTAAGCTAGGATATACGATTTACCCCCATGAGGAAAAATCGTCCTGAACGGGGAGAGACTCACGTTGGAAGACCAGATTCTGGGATTTCTGGAGAGAACTGTCACGCCCTTCGGAAACAGACCAAGGTCGACTGCCCCAAGGAGTACCTAGGCAAGAGAGAGCGTACCATCATCGTGAAATGATCTGCCAGCGGTGTGGAATCTGGGAGGAGAACTGCCCGAGGGAGGAGATCGAGAGGCTGGCGCGCGAGAAACCGATCTCGAGATAAAGCGGAAGCTGAGGCGCAGGCTGGCGCTTAAAAAGACCCTCGGGGAAGGAGCCTTCTCCGCGGAGCGCAAGTTGCTCAGGACGACGAAGAGACGCGGGGGAGCGGTGGCGCGGAAGTTCGCCGAAAAAAACCGGAGAGGGTACCCACTGGTTCACCTTTGTGACGGAATCCGGGTGGAGTCGACCAACGGCAGGATCGTAGGACACCCGGAATCAAAAGGGGGTGCAGATATACGAGACCCTGCCGACCCTCCTAGCGACATGGAAGCATGGGGCCGAACTTGCAAGAAGAGCTGCCGAGTGCTCTAACGAAGCTTGGCAAAGGATGAGAGAGAAACCGCCGACTGGAGCTTGCGAAGATTTAAATATACCATCTGAAAACCCTAAAATGCCGTGCTGCCACCACTGCCCATATTACTACGAATGTGAGGAAAAGAACGATTGCTGCCCGGAGTGTCCCTACTACTCCAGAGAGGGTTGCCTCTACTCGGAGGAAGAGGAGGAGCTCCTGGGGTAGCTGACTGACTCGGATAAAACCTCCCAGCCCGAGGTGGGGATGCTGGTGAGGGTAGAGATGGAGTTAGAGGACAAACCGGGGCAGCTCGTGAGGGTTCTAGAGCCCGTCGCTAGGTTCGGGGGCAACATCCAGAGCGTGGTCCACCTGCGGGAGAAAAAGACACCGTTGGGGAGGCTGCCCGTCACCGTAGTCTTTGAGATTCCGGACAGGGAGAAACTCGAGAGGCTCCTCGAAACCTTCAGGGGTATGGGAATAAGAATCACGCAGGTGGGGGAGAGGGAGTGGACCGCCAAGACTACCATCCTCCTCCTAGGCCACGTTGTCCACTCCGACCTGCAGAAGCTCATAGACGCCCTAAACACGATGGGCGGTGTGAGGGTCTCGGATCTGAGTCTGGCTATGAGGGGCCCGGGGATGGAGTCCGCCGCGAGGATGAGCTTGGTGGCCGAGAGCTCCGAGCGCCTCTCCCAGGCCCTATCCCTCGTGGAGGAGATGGCCTCGAAAATGGAGTTACTGTCCGTCAGGGTCGTGGGTCAATGAGGGTGATTTTCGTCGGTTTCGGGAACTTGGGGAGGGGCCTAGCTAGGGCACTTCTCCAGCCCAATAACCCGCTCCAAAGACAGGGGACCGAGGTGAAAGTGGTGGCGGTCGCGGATGATAGGGGAGGGGTAGTGGATGAGAAGGGGCTGGAGCTGGGGAAGGTGCTGGAGACTGCCGAGAGAGAGGGCACCGTCGCATCGCTCGGCCGGCCCGGGCTTTCGGCTGTAGAGGTCATAAGGGAAACGGAGGCAGAGGTGGTTCTTGAACTCACCCCCACGAACATACGAACCGGGGAACCTGGACTCACCCATATCAGGGAGGCGATGAAGCTCAAGAGGCATGTGGTGACCTCAAATAAGGGTCCGTTGGTGGTGGCCTTTAGGGAGCTCTCGGAGCTTGCTCGCAGGCAGGGGGTTCAGTTCCGGTACTCGGCAACGGTGGGCGGGGCCATCCCCGTGCTGACGCTGGCGAAGAGGCTTTCCTTGGGCGACCGAATCCTCGCCATCAGGGGGGTGCTGAACGGAACCACCAACTACATCCTGACGAGGATGGAGAGGGAGGGGCTCCCCCAGGACATCGTGCTCAGGGAAGCCCAGGAACTGGGGATAGCGGAGAAGGATCCAACGCTCGATCTCGAGGGGGTTGATACGGCCTGCAAGCTTGTGATTTTGGCCAATGCAACGCTCGGGTTGGATGCCACCCTCCAAGATGTCCGCGTGCTGGGAATCTCCAGGATAACCCCAGAGGCCCTGAAGCTGGCGAAGGAGGCAGGATACACCATAAAGCTGGTTGGGAGTGCCGATTCCAAGGGGCTGAGCGTGCGTCCCTCTCTCGTACCCCTCGATCATCCCTTGGCTGTAAGTGGAACCCTCAACGCCGTGTGCTTCGAGCTGGAGTACGGCAGGGAAGTCACCATCACCGGTTTTGGGGCTGGGCCGAGAGAGACCTCGAGCGCGTTGCTCTCGGACCTGGTGGAAGTTTCCCAAAATATCTAGTCAGTTCTTTAAGCCCGTTAGGCAAGTTTCAGCCTTTGGATGACCTCGGGGTTTACTAGGTTGGGGGGGATCTTACCCTCAAGAACTGCCAGCAGGTTCTCCACTGCCATCATGGCCATTTTGCTCCGGGTTTCCACGCTTGCGCTTCCTATATGCGGCACCAGCACCACATTTTTCATCTGAATGAGCTCTGGCGGGACATGGGGCTCCCTCTCAAAAACGTCTAGAGCCGCGCCGGCTATCCACTTCTCCCTGAGGGCCCTGATGAGGGCTGCCTCGTCCACCAGCGGGCCCCTGGCGACATTCACCAGAAAGGCCGTAGGTTTCATCAGCCTGAGCTCCTTTTCGCCGATGAGGTGTCTAGTTTTCTCGGTGAGGGGGGCGTGAATGCTGACGAAGTCTGATTCCTTGAGAAGATCCTCAAGGGGAGCGTAAGCAACCCCGAGTTCCCTTTCCGCCTGTTCGTCCCTCCTGATGTCATAGTACAGTACCCTCATGTCGAAGCCCTTCGCTCTCCTAGCGACGGCCTTGCCTATCCTCCCCAGCCCCACAATACCCAGAGTTTTACCATAGACGTCGTGCCCCAGCATCAGGCAGGGCGCCCAGCCCTTCCACTGCCCAGTTCTGAGGAAATTGTCGGCTTCCACAATCCTCCTAGCCACAGCCATCAGGATAGCCCAGGTGAGATCCGCCGTAGTCTCCGTGAGAACACCCGGCGTGTTGGTAACGGCTATCCCCCTCCGCGTTGCCTCCGCCACATCGATGTTGTCAAATCCCACCGCATAGTTTGAAATCACCTTTAGGTTGGGACCAGCAGCATCCATCACCTCCGCGTCTATCTTGTCTGTGAGCAGACAGAGAAGCCCGTCCTTGCCGCTTACCGCTCTCATCAGTTCCTCTCTACTGATTACGCGATCCTCTTGGTTCAGCTCAACTTCGCATCTCTGCTTGAGGATCTCTATGGCGGGGCCGGGCAGGATCCTGGTGACGAGAACTTTCTTCATTGGAGGCCCAACTTCTCCCAAGCCTTGAGGAGGGTCCGCTTGGCGTTGGTTATCACGAGCTCGCTCGACTCACCCTTTGCCGGCTTCACCTCGATGGTCAGCGGCACGGGCTTCCTCCCGTCCATATAACCCACCTGTTTGAGAGCCTCCAGGTACTCCACCACTTCCTCCACGCCCACGCAGCCCCCCTTAATGCCGAAGCGCGGGTGCTGATCTCCGTAAAGTTCGCTTCCCTTCTCCAAGCAACAGTTTCCCAGGTGTGCATGGATTAGGTACCTCTTGACCTCGCTCAGCGCCTCTAGGGGTTTCTCTTGCAGGAGCGGAAGGTGAGAGAGGTCATGCATGAGGCCGAAGTTGTCTCTCCCCACCAGTTCGGCGACTTCGCGTGCCTCCCTGCTGGGGCCTATCAGGCAACGCTTATCGATGTCCCTATCGAAAATCTCCAAGATTATCTTGAAGTCCCGATCGAGGGAGGAGGCATAATCGCACACTTGCTGTATGGAATCTGCAAGGAGTTCCTTGGCCCTCCCTCTTCCTTCCGGTCCGGGATCTTTACCGCTGAGGAAGGCCAGCCTTTTGGCCCCCAGCTCCAGCGCGTCCTCAACACTTTCCTTCAGCACCCCGACGGCCTCCTTTCTCCGCACCTCGTCAGTGGTGTTAAGATCCAGCCCCTGCATCAGGAGGCGCGGTTGAACCCCATACCCCACTTCGAGTCCCGAAACCTCCAAGATTTCTCGTGCCCGCCTCCTCGTTTCCGGGTCCTTTATCCAACCCACTTCCACAAGGTCAAAAAAGGGGTCATTGGCAATTTTCTCCAACGTTTCGAGGATTGGACCCTCCCCACGCATCGTCTGGGGGAAAGCCATGAAATGCACGATCCCAAGCTTGAGGTACCTCTTGATACCGACCATTTAATAACTGTCCTTGCTAAAAAATGGTAATGCTCCAAAAAACTTCCGCACCCGCTCCCCTGCCGCTTCCGCCGAAGGCCAGCGGTCATGCGGAGCTTGTCAGCGCCCTGGTGTTAAGTGGCCACACCAAGTTGGCGGCCGACCACTTCCTGCACCGAGAGCTCCCACTACCGGAGGTGGTGGCCCAGACCCTCAGGGAACTGACCTTAGTGGTGAGGAGAGCCTCCTGCTACTGGGACGAGAGGGGGATTCTGGAGTGGTTGCGGTCCTATGACTTCCTAGCCCAGCTTTACTTTAACCTCATCGGGGTGGAAAGGAAGTGGGTAGGACTGGACGAGGAAGAAGTGGCCGCCTCCATACGGCTCCTTCGGGAAACCTTGAAGAGCTGGCAGGAGTGGGAAAGAAAGGCCGATCCAGACCTGCCCGTTTCAAGAGAGGGTGTGGAAGCCCTTCTCTCGGACATGAAGAAGCCCATGTCCGTTTACTACCGGCCTCCTGGCTCCATGCTCTCGAGGATGGCCGATAGGATTCGCGAAAGGCTCGATGATCGGAATCTGTTCGAGAGCTTCCTAGAAGCGGGCCGGGAGGAATTTCAGTCCAATATTTACTACAAACTCAGTTTCTCTGGTCTGGGGAAGTTTGGAAACGATTACGCCCTGGGGCTCCGATGGCTCAGACATCTGGGTTTCGTCCAGGTCTCCACCAATCCCGTTCTGGCCGCGTGCGCCTACGAGGATGAGCCGGCTCTCTGGGAAGGATTCTCCGGGGAGAGCTTCTGTCCGGATCTCAAGACCGCGAGGGCTGAAAGGGGTGTCAAGAACCCGGATGAACTCACCATGCTGGCCACCGAGGTCTCGGTCTTCCCCAATCTGGCGGTTTTTAGACCCATCTTCATCGGCTCTGGGTACGAGCACGGAATGATCAGCTATCAGCTGAACCCCTTCGTGGCGGACAGTGTGGAGGCGAGCCTCAGGGATGCCCTTAAAATATACTCCGACGCCACGGATTTTCTTGTGAAATACGATTCCTACCTTCTCTGGGGGTACTCCCCCTCGCTGGAAAGGGGGAGGCCGAACTTGGTGTTCAAGGTCGCCGGGAACAGTCCAGCCTCCATAAGGATTACCGCTGAGCTGGAGAGCTTGGGTATAGGAACCAACAATACGGAGACCTATAGCGTTTCTCAGGAGACCCACCTCATCCTGGCCAAGATGGAGGGGAGGGCAATGGCCGTGAGGAGAGGGGTGAAACTGACCACCGTTTACGAAACCACCATGATAGGGAGGCTCGATGACCACCTCCGAGAGGTTGAGGCGGAAATCCTGCTTCGGAGGGCGCTGGCGGTCCTGGGTGAGGGAGCGCTCAACGAGTTGCTCGAGGGGCTCGGGGTGAAAGTAAAAGGAGATGAAAGCGTGGAGGAAAAAATCGAGCTGGCTTGCGACAGGAAGTATCTAAGGCCGATCCACAAGGAGCCCTTCGTGAAGCTGCTCGCCAAGGCGGGGGTGCTGGGAAATTCTCCGGCGGAGGTTGAGGAAAAGCTGAAGGTGATAGACGACGATTTGACCCATGTGGGGATTCTCGTGACCAAGCGGGTGTATCGGATCTTCTTCAGTCCGGAGAACAGGAAGAAGTGGGTCTCTTATCTAGCTAGGAAGTATGGACTTTCGGAAGAGCAGGCCGAGGAAGTGCTGCGCGGCATAGACATGCTTCCCGCTTCCAAGAGAAAGCCTAGGGAAACTCTTCTAACCCTCTCGCGCCAGCATGTTACTAACACCGAATTCCCTAACTTCCAAGCGCTGGTCTTCGAGGAGAGTCTCTCTCCAAACTTCGATCCCATGAGTTTCCGCGAGTCTATAGCCTGGGAGGTAGACAAGGAGATTCTCCGCAGACTCGAGCGGTATGAGGTGGGGGAGGAGTGCAGGAAGGTTCTGGAACTCACCCCCGGACTCATTCAAGTGTTGCGCGAGGCAGGGGTGGAGGTAGATTTTGGGAGTGGGGGGTTGCCTCCAGAGAGCTGGCCAGCTTTCGGGGCGGTTCAGAAGACCCGGAAGGAGTTCAAGGAGGCCTACGAGAGCTTCAAGCAGAAGGTCCTGCAGAAGGTCGGATAGTTGCGGACCTCCATAGTACTTGCGTTCGAGGAGGGGGTGGAACCCTTGGGGCTTTCGGGAGACCTAGAGCGCAACCTCAAGTTCCTCTCCAACCTGGGGTACGACGGCTTTGAACTCTTCCTCCTGAATCCCTCCTCCATCAGGGCGGACTGGCTCAACAGGAAGAGGAAGGAGTATGGGCTGGAGGTTTCGGCAGTGGGGACGGGCCTCCTTTACACCCGCTTGGGCCTGAGCTTTAGTTCCCCCGACCCGGAGGTTAGGAGGAAGGCCGTGGAGAGGTTTAAGGAGTACATCGAACTCTCCTCCAAGCTTTCGGCACCTGTGATAGTCGGATCGGTCAGGGGGAGGTGTGAGAGGAGGCATGAGGGCCTCCAACATCTCAGGGAGTGCTTTCAAGAATGTCAGGCCCACGCTGAGGAGCGCTCGACCGTTCTGCTTCTCGAACCCATGAACAGGTACGAGACCAACCTCATCAACACGGTGGAGCAGGCCCTGGACTTCATCCGCGACCTGAAGGGCTGCAAGCTTCTGGCCGACACCTTTCATATGAACATTGAGGAGGTCTCGCTGACCCAAGCCCTTCTCAAGGCCGGGGAAAAGCTACATCATCTGCACCTAGCCGACAGCAACAGGCTGGCTCCCGGAAGGGGTCACCTGAGCTTTCAGGAGATCTTTTCCACCCTCCGGTCCATGAAGTTTGGAGGCTTCGTCTCGGCGGAAATCCTTCCCTGGCCAGACCCCCAGACGGCGGCAATCGAAACCATACACTTCCTTCAAAATGAGAAGGCTGCCCGAGGAACTTAGACCCGTTCTCAGGTGCCCGCTGGGCCATCTGTTCGAGGGGGTGGACCAGGCGCTGCAGGCCATCGGGAAGCCCAAGCTCCTAGCCTCGGTGGGGGACGCCGTTACCAGTGAGCTGATAAGGAGAGGTATCACGCCCGACCTTGCAGTGGTGGACCATCGGATAATGCGGGAACCCATCTCGGAGGAGATGAAGGCCCTGCTCAAGTGGCCGACCAGAACGGTGACGGTCAGGAACCCGCCCGGAACTCTCACAGGGGAGCTGATGGAGGCCCTCAAGCTCCCGACGCCGCTGAGGATAGAGGTGGAGGGTGAGGAAGATCTGGCAACCCTAGCCTGCGGGTTCCTCCTTCCAGAGGGAGCGGTCATCCTCTACGGCCAGCCCGGGAAGGGAGTGGTGGCGGTTGAGGTAACGGCGCAGAAAAGGGAGGAGTTTTTGAGGCTGTTTGAGAAGTTTCTTTAAATGGAGGTGGAAATCCTAGAGGAGAAGGAAAACCCACTGCTGGAGAGGAAGGAAGTGCAGTTCAGGATCTCCCATCCAAACGCGGCCACACCCAGAAGGGCGGAGGTTCTGGAGCTCCTGTCGAAGAAGCTTGGGGTGAAGCCTGAGCTGGTGGTCATAAGGAGGATTTCCACCCTGCACGGGAGGAGCTACTCTTCCGGGCTCGCCCACATCTACCAGAGAATGGAGAGGCTCCTCTCCGTCGAGCCGAAGCACCTCTTGGAGCGAGGGAAGCCAAAAGAGAAGGCTGAGAAGCCAGAGGAAAAGAAGCCAGAAGAAAAGAAGGCGGAGGGGAAGAAAGAGTGAAGGAGAAAGAGAAGGCGAGGGTCTCCAAGCTTTACAAGCTGGATAAGAGGCTTGTCCACCTCAGGCCTTTCTGCCCCAGATGCGGGGTGGGGACGTTCATGGCGGAGCACGAAGATAGATTTTCCTGTGGGAAGTGTGGTTACACCGAATATAAAGCGAAGTAGCGGTTTTTAGATGGGGGGAAACAAAACAGCCGGGTTTTTCAGGAGTAAGTTTAAAAATGCGGAGGTCGCCCTAACTTTCCAAGATGTCATACTTCTTCCCGGTTTCTGCGAGGTGGAACCCAGCCAAATCGATATCACGACTAGGGTGAGCAAAAACTACAGGCTCAATGTCCCCTTCGTCTCGTCCCCCATGGACACGGTGACGGAGAGCGAGATGGCCATCGCCCTTGCTAGGGAGGGGGGGCTGGGGATCCTCCACCGAAACTGCCCCGTGGAGAAGCAGGTAGAGATGGCCAAGAAGGTCAAGAGGGCGGAGGCAACGGTCATCAGGGAGGTGGTGACGGTCGAGCCGGGAACCACCGTGGGGGAGGCCCTGAGGATCATGAGGAGCCACAACATCTCCGGCCTTCCGGTGGTGGAGGGGGAGAAACTGGTGGGGATCCTCACGGGCAGGGACGTCAGGTTCGCCAGCGAGGGGCAAAAGGTGAGCGAGGTCATGACAAAGGAGGTCGTAACCGCGAGAGATGGTATCACCATAGAGGAGGCCGTGAGCATCCTCCACGCCCACAGGATAGAGAAGCTCCCGCTGGTGGATGAGCAGGGCAGGCTGAAGGGGCTCATAACTTTCAAGGATATTTCCCTCAAGGGGAAGTACCCCAACGCCGCCAGGGATGAAAAGGGGCAGCTGCTCTGTGCGGCGGCCATTTCCCCCCTCGATCTAGAAAGGGCAAAAAAGCTTGATCCATACGTGAACCTTCTGGTGACGGATGTGGCACACTTCCACAACAGGAACATGATAGAGGCCACCAAGAGACTCGTGAAAGAAGTGCAGGCAGATGTGGTGGTGGGGAACATCGGAACCTACGAGGCGGCTGAAGCGGCTCTCTCCATTGAGGGTATAGCGGGCCTGAGGGTGGGCATGGGTTCGGGATCTATCTGCATTACCTCGGACACGCTGGCCGCAGGTGCCCCAACCCTCTTCGCCACCTGTCAGGTGGCAGACGCCGTCAGGGACTACGGGTCGGACGTGCCCATCCTCGCGGACGGTGGGATAAGAAATGCTGGGGACATTGCCCTCGCGCTCGCGGCTGGGGCCTCCGCGGTCATCATGGGCAATCTCTTCGCCAGGTGTAAAGAGGCTCCTGGGACGCTCATGGCCATAGGAGGGAGGTACTACAAGCAGTACAGGGGGATGGGCTCCCCCTCCGCCATGCAGGTGAGGTACGCACTGGATAGATACAGCATACCGGCAAAGGGCATCGCCGAGGGGGTGGAGGGCTGGGTTCCCTACAAGGGGGAGGTCTCGGCCTTGGTGCATGAACTGGCAGAGGGCCTCAGGGCGGCGATGGGCTATGCGGGGGCCCGCAACATAAGGGAGCTCTGGGAGAAGGCGAGGTTCGAATGCCTCACGGCGCTGGGGGTTCAGGAAACCAGGCCACACGATGTACTGCTTCCCACGGAGAGCGTGGGCGGCTTCTAGGCCTCGCGCCGATTTTTGATAAACGGTTTATTCCCACTCTATCGTGGCTGGAGGTTTATGGGTCACATCATAAACAACCCGGCTGACCTCTGGTATCTCGTTTGTTATCCTCGTGGATATCCTTTCAAGCAGCTCGTGGGGTAGTTTGGCGTAGCTTGCCGTCATACCGTCGGTGCTCTCCACGGCACGTATGGCCAAAGTATATCCATATGCTCTTGAATCACCCTTCACCCCGGTAGATTTGGTGTCGAGCAGGACGGCAAAGTACTGCCAAAGGCGCTTCCCAGAATCCCATCTCTGGATTTCCTCCCTCACTATCTCGTCGGCGTGTTTGAGGATCTCCAGTTTTTTCTCCGTCACCTCTCCCGTTATTCTTATGGCGAGTCCCGGCCCGGGGAAGGGCTGTCTTTCAACGATTTTTTCCGGCAGACCGAGTGCTCTCGCAACCCTTCGAACCTCATCTTTGTACAGGTCTTTGAGCGGTTCCACTATTTTTTTAAATTTGATTTTCAATGGGAGCCCGCCAACGTTGTGATGGGTCTTTATTTTCTCGGAGTGTTTTCTGGTTCCAGATTCTATTCTGTCCGGATAAATCGTCCCCTGTATGAGATAATCCGCGCCGATTTCCTCCGCTTTTCTCTCAAATACGCGGATGAATTCCTCACCGATTATTTTCCTCTTGAGTTCGGGGTCGGTGACACCCCTGAGTTTTCTTATAAACCTCTTCCGCTCGTCTAGGCAGATAAGGTTCAGGTTAAACTTGGAGAAAGTAGCGTTGATTTCCTCCGGCTCCCCCTTCCTCATGAAGCCATGATCCACGAACACCGCGGTCAAGTTTTTGCCCACGGCCTTGGCGGCCAGCACTGCGGTCGTGCTGGAGTCAACCCCACCGCTGAGTGCTATTATGCACTTTCCGTCTCCCACCTCCTTCCTTATCTCCCTAATACTCCTTTCGACAAGGTTCTCGGGGGTCCAGGTGGCCTTGCAACCACATATATCGAAGATGAAGTTCCTCAGGATTTGCTGGCCCTTCGAAGTATGGACGACCTCGGGGTGCCACTGAATCCCGTAGATGGGCTTCACCTTGTGCCTGAAGGCGGCGATGGGGCAGTTTTCGGTGTGCGCCAGAACCTCAAAATCATCCGGTAGGCTGAGCACCAAATCTCCATGACTTGCCCACACCCTCTCCTTTCTCCCGTACCCCTTGAGTATTTTTCCGCACCTGTCAACCGTCACCTCCGTCACGCCGTATTCCATTTTCTTCGCCCTCTCTACCTTTCCTCCCAGATGGTGAGCGATGAGTTGATGTCCGTAGCATATCCCCAGGACGGGAATGCCCAGCTCCAAAATTCTCCTGTCGCACCTGGGAGCACCCCTCGCGTAAATGCTGGACGGCCCTCCCGAAAGGATGATCCCCTTTACGGAATGTTCTTCACTGAAAGTCGTTATCTTCTCCGGCTCTATTTCCGGTTCCACCAGTTCGGCATAAACGTTCTCCTCTCTCACCTCCTAGCGATGAGGTGGGAGTACTGGCCGCCGAAATCCAAGACCATTATCATGTCGGTTTTCATCTAATCCTGACTGAAATAACATTTCCTATTCGTCTTCCTTGAGGTTTTGATCCAAGATCGATTTTTGCAGAAACCCTCGAATGAGTCGCCAGGACTAGTGCCTGAAATGCCTAATTCCCGTGAAGACCATGGCCAGACCAAACCTGTCCGCGGTCTCTATAACCTGCTGGTCCCTTATGGAACCCCCAGGCTGGATGATGGCGGTCACCCCGGCCTCGGCGGCCTTCTCCACGGCGTCGGGGAAGGGGAAGAAAGCATCGGAGGCCAGAACGGAGCCCCTCGCCCTTTCGCCCGCTTTTCTAATGGCTATCTCCGTGGAGTCCACCCTGCTCATCTGCCCCGCCCCCACCCCCACCGCTCGCTTATCCTTCGCGAGCACGATGGCGTTCGATTTCACGTGCTTGACCACCTTCCAGGCGAAGAGGAGATCCACCCATTCCTTCTCCGTGGGTTCCCTCCGCGTGACGACCCTCTTCTCAAGGAGGAGTTCCTTATCCCTTCCTTGTACCAGGAAACCCCCCGAGATTTGCTTCAGCTCGAAGTCTGGTTCCCGCTGATCCAGAGGAAACTCTAGAGCTCGGAGGTTGGGTTTCCGGGCCAATATTTCCAGCGCCCCGGCCTGATACCCGGGGGCCACCACCGCCTCTATGAAGGTGGAGGTTATCTCTTCAGCCGTTGCCGCATCCATCTCCCTGTTTAGCCCCACGATCCCCCCGTAGGCCGAGAGGGGATCGCAGTCCCTGGCCAGCCTGTAGGCCTCCGAGATGGATCCCGCAGAGGCCACCCCACAGGGATTGGTGTGTTTTATCACTGCGGCCGTGGGCTCCTCAAACTCCTGAACCAACGACCAGGCGGCATCCAGGTCCACGAGGTTGTTGAAGGAGAGCTCCTTCCCCTGCACTTTTCTTGCGCTGGCAAGTCCGTAACCCCATCTGTAGAGGGCGGCCGGCTGGTGTGGGTTCTCCCCGTATCGGAGCTCCTGCAGCTTCTCGGCGTGGAGGGAGAGGATGCTGGGAAAACCCCTCTCACCGGAAACCCGCTCTAGGTACCCTGCAATGGCCGCATCGTAGTGGGAGGTAAGGGCGAAGGTCTCCTTGGCAAGGCGAACTCTGGTCTGCTCCGAAAGGTCCCCCTTTTCCCTCAACTCCCGTATGATCTCACCGTATGTCTTGGGATTCGTAACCACGGCCACGGATTTGAAATTCTTGGCGGCCGCGCGGAGGAGGGTTGGACCGCCAATGTCTATCTGCTCCAATGCCTCCTCCAGGTTGGCTCCCCTAGAGATCGTCTCCTCAAAGGGATAGAGATTGACTACCACCAGATCTATCGGCTCTACTCCAAGCTCGCGGAGCACCTGCATGTGGGAGGGGTCTTCCCTCCTTGCAAGGATGGCGGCGTGAATGAGGGGATGAAGGCTCTTGACCCTTCCGTTGAGGATCTCGGGAAACCGAGTTATCTCGCTAACCTCCTTAACCTTGATTCCCTTCTCCCTCAGGAACCTTGCTGTACCCCCCGTGGAGATGATTTCCACCCCCAGCTCATGCAGGGCCTTCCCCAGCTCCTCCAGCCCCGTTTTGTCCGAGACCGAAATGAGCGCTCTCCGGATGGGCATCAACTTCAGCCCTCCCAAAAAGAATAAGCTTAATGCCGAGATGGGAGGTCTTTGGCATTGGTCTGATGGGGAGCCCCCACCATTAAAAGGATGTCCGCCGACTTCCCAATGGAGAGCTTCACTCATGAAACCTTCCTTTCGGCATTCACTTGGAGGTACGGGAGCAGGGAGATGAGGGAAATTTTCTCCGAGGTTCGGCGCAGGAAACTTTGGAGGAAGGTCTGGCTGGCGCTTGCCAAGGCGCAGGCCAAATATGGGCTCTTCTCGCCGGAGGAGTTGAGGGAACTCAAGGCAGCGGCCGAAAGAGTGGACATCCGGAGGGCAGAGGAGATCGAGAGAGAGATAGGGCACGACTTGATGGCCGAGCTCAGGACGTACGCAGAACAGTGCCCCAAGGCTGGCGGGAAGTTGCATGCCGGTGCCACCTCCATGGATATTGAGGATAATGCAGACGTGCTTAGGTTCAGGGAGGCTGTGGACCTTCTCATAAAAAGGATAGTTTCCTGCCTCTCGGTTCTCGCCACGCAGATAGAGAAATACAAGGGTCTGGTCTGCATGGGATACACGCATCTACAGCCAGCCGAGCCCACCACCTTAGGATACCGACTCTGCGGCTACGCCCAAGACCTTCTGCTCGACCTCCGCCTGTTGGAGTTCGTGAAGGAAAACTTCTTGAAGGGAAAGGGAATCAAGGGGGCGGTAGGAACCTCGGCCGGATTCAGGGAACTTGTGGGAGAGAAAGCGGGAGAGCTTGAGGAAGAGGTGATGAAGGAGCTTGGGATAGAAGCCTATCCCATCGCCTCCCAGACCTATCCCAGAAAACTGGACGTTGTGCTTCTTTCCTCCCTTAGTAGCTTGGCCCAGAGCCTTTACAAGTTTGCCTCGGATCTCCGCCACCTTCAGTCCATGGGTGAGGTTCTGGAGCCCATGGGCAGGAAGCAAGTGGGATCCTCGGCCATGCCCTTCAAGAGGAATCCTGTTTTGTCGGAGAGAATTTGCTCCCTCTGCAGATACGTCTCGGTCCTCCCGCAGGTGGCATGGGAAAACGCTGCCCAGAGCTTGCTCGAGAGAACGCTGGACGACTCGGCGAACAGGAGGATCATCCTTCCAGAGGCTTTCTTGGCTCTGGATGAGTGCCTTCTCCTGCTCCAGAGGATCCTTTCTGGTTTGGAGGTGAACCGGCAGCGAATTTCCGACAATCTGCGGAGGTTTGCTCCCTTTGCGGCCACAGAGGTTATACTCATGGAGCTGGTCAAGAGGGGACACAGTAGGCAGGAGATGCATGAAAGACTGCGGAGCCTTTGCATGAGGGCTTGGGAGGAAGTCGATAAAGGGGGGGAAAATCCCCTGTTACGGCTTCTCCAAGAGGATGCCGTAATCGGGAAGTTGCCAAGGTTGGAGGAAGCGCTCAGGGTGGAAAAATACGTGGGAGACGCCGAGGAAAGAGCCGAAGCTTGGCTGAAACAGGAGTTGCTCCCCACGCTCCAAAAGTTCGGAGCGATCTGAATGGTTACGTTACTTGACGGAAAAAGGGTTGCCGAGGAGGTGAAGAAAGAGCTTAGGGAAAGGATAGGAAAGCTTCCTAGGCCACCCAAGCTGGCCGTGATACTTGTGGGGGATGATCCCGCTTCCAAAACTTACGTGGCGGGGAAGGAGAAGGACTGCCGGGAGGTCGGGATAGATTTTCAGCTCCTTCATTTCCCAGCTGGGACGGAAGAAGAGGAACTCATCTGCACCATCCGCGAGCTCAACACCGACCCCACCGTTCACGGTATAATCGTTCAGCTTCCCCTTCCTCCCCCTCTGACCAATCAGCCTCTTTCGCATATAGATCCTTCAAAGGATGTTGACGGGCTCCATCCCCTGAACGTCGGCAAGCTCTGGCTTGGTCAGTACGATCTCGACCGCGACCTGCTTCCCTGCACGCCCAAGGGGGTAATAAAGCTCCTAGATTACTATTCCGTTTCACTTGCGGGGAAGCTCGCGGTCATCGTCAACCGGAGCAATCTGGTGGGAAAGCCGCTGGCCAAGCTCATGCTGGATCGGAACGCCACCGTGGTTATCTGCCACTCCAAAACCCCCTCACTCTCGGAGCGGATGAAGGAGGCGGATATACTCGTCACCGCCGTGGGCAGGAGACCGAAGTTTGTGGTGGGCCCGGAGGCGGTCAAGGAGGGGGCAGTTGTCGTGGATATCGGGATGAACTTCATCGGAGGGAAGTTGGTGGGGGATGTGGATTTTGAGAGAGTCAAAGAGAAGGTGTCCTACATCACGCCGGTGCCTGGAGGGGTGGGTCCCATGACCAGGGCGATGCTGCTACACAACGTGGTGCTGGTGGCGGAGCGTGCAGAGAGAGGAGTTCAGGTCTAAATTCAAGAAGCTTAGGGCGGAGTTGGACCCTTCCCTGGTGCTGGAGAAGAGCCTCCAGATAAAGGAGAATCTCCTCGGGTTGCCGGAGTTTCAGCAGGCCACTTCCCTTGCGATTTACCTGCCCAAGCCTGGGAGCGGGGAAGTGGACACTTCCCTGCTTTTGGATCAGCTTGACAAGAAAAAGATTCTAGCACCGGTCGTGGTTGGGGAGGAAATCAGGTTCTTACACCTTCGGCACCCCTCCGAACTTCGCCCCGGGCCTTTCGGGATCCCTCAACCAAACCCGGAGTTCAAGAAATTCATCCCCCCCTCTGAAATCGATTTGGTTCTAGTTCCGGGAATATGTTTCGATGTAAAAGGAAGGAGGTTGGGATACGGGAAGGGTTTCTATGACAGATTTCTGAAGGAGCTGAGAAGTGCTAACCCGAAAGCGAAAGCTGTGGGGTTGGCGTATTCTTTCCAGGTGGTGGAGGAGCTCCCCGAATCCCCCACCGACGAACGGGTTGACATTATAGTAACCGAGGAACGTGTAATACATGTACGAATGTGACCGTAGCAACATGTGGAGGCTCATTCAGGCGTTCCCGGAGATGTGCCAGGAGGCGTTCTCTTCCTCCTCTGGCTTGGCACCGACAGAGGTCGTGGGTGTGGTGGTCGCGGGAATGGGCGGCTCGGCCATTGCAGGGGACGTGGTTAAGGAGTGGCTCAATCCTCCCTTCCCCTTTGAAGTCTGCAGGGGTTACCACCTGCCGCGCTGGGTTTCGAGGGACACGCTCCTGATTCTGATCAGCTATTCCGGCGAGACGGAGGAGACCCTAAACTGCGCGAGGGAGGGGGAAGCGGTGGGGGCAAAGATTGTCGGGATAGGCTCCGGCGGCAGCCTAGCTCACCTGCTCGGGGATCGTCCCTTCCTCCGGGTTCCTCCCGGTCTCCCCCCAAGGTCCGCCTTTCCTTACCTCTTTTTCTCCCTGGTCAGGGTGATGAAGGACACCGGGTTGGTGCCTCCCCAGCTTGAGGGTGAAATATCCGAGAGCCTCCGACTCCTCCCCCGTGTGAGAGAAAGGGCGGAAGAGGCGAAAGGGGTTGCGGTGAGATTGTTGAACAAAATGGCCTTCATCTATGCTCCGCCCGGTCTCACCTCCGTGGCCTTCAGGCTCAAGACCCAGCTCAACGAGAACAGCAAGATGCCCGCCAAGGTGGAGTTCCTGCCGGAACTCTGCCACAATGAGATAGTGGGTATCCGGGATGTGCCCCCCAACGTTTGTTTTGTCCTTCTGAGGAGTCCAAAAGAGGAGGAAAGGATTTCTCTCAGGATAGACTTCCTTAAAAGCCTTGTTGAGGGAAGAGACATCATCGAGCTTAGGGGAGAAGGGGAGGGACGGCTCGCGGAGATGCTCTCACTCATATATTTTGGGGACATCGTGTCCTATCACTTGGCTGGGTTGAGGGGGGTGGACCCCACACCTGTCGAGGAAATAACCCAGCTGAAGAAAGTACTCTCAACCAAACCCTACCCATGAAGTTTGTTGTAGGTTTTCGTTTGTCGTGCTGACTAGGTTCATGGAATTTTGTAATTTTAGATTACCTCCCCAACAGAAAATCCCATCAAAGGTTGGTACAGCCCCTTAAGACAAAATTCACTTCTTCAAACATTAGTTCTCTTAGAAAACGAATATTCAAGACATTCGTTTTTTCTAAAAACTTTCCAGCCTGAGAAGAAGGCGCTTTCCCTCCTAGGTCCGTTAGACTTCCTTTGGATATCCCGACTTCAGGATTTCTAGGATTGCCGGAACATCAAGAACCTTTACGCCCTCCAGCTCTATCCCATCCTCTGGAACTATGAGATACCGTTCGGCGTCGAATTTTCTCAGTCGCTCTCCTATCCTTTGGAGCTCTTCCTTTTCCACCTTCCCCCACTTCACCTCCCCGACCACCTTCAACCGCTTGAACTCGAAAAGGGCGATGTCTAAGGGTGGCTCCTCAACCGCCACCCTTCTCAGGCCGAGGAGTTTGGAGAGAAGGGAGGAGAAGAATTCCTCCACGTGGACGGGTAGCTTCTGTTGAACGACCTCCCCGATGAATTGCTCGGGGATTTCCGTTTCGGTGTATGAGTACTTTCCCTCCAGATAGAAGTGAAGATCAAGGAGGGGGGAGGCATGTCGGTATCTGAACTTCTTCGATCCGTAAACCGGTGTCTTCTCGAGGAGATTGGTCTCGACCAGGACCTCCAGGTATCTCTGGATAGCGCCGGGATTGTCCTTTGGAAGGAGTCCCAGGGAGTAGAGATGGCTGGATATCTCCGTGCTTACCCGTTTCCCCATGGCGACAGCCTCAAGAATTCCCTGGTAGACGAGAGAGAGTTCCCTTTCCTCCTCCGTGAAGATCTCGCCGAGCAGCGCCTTGATTGCTCCCCTCTGCTCGTAGAGAAAGGATGGGAGGAACTCCTTCATCCTTCCCCGAAACCTCGGGACGAGCCATGGCTCCCTAAGGTAGACCGATGCCTCGATGAGCTCCCTTCCTTTCAGCTCCCTCGAAAGCCCCAGCAGGATGTCCCTTTCGTCCACCAGCCCAAGTTTGAGAACGGAGAAAAGCCCAAGAAGGGGAGAAGAGCCTTCCAGCATCTTCTTGGAGAAAGAGAGGGCTGAGGTCACCGCAATCAACCTCCCCCTCATTCCCATGGAATGGAGGAGGTCGGAGAAATCGTCGGGAAGTCTCTGGAATTCGTCGATGGCGAAGCACTTTTCTGGAAAATCCCTCCTGAAGACCTCCAGAAAGGTCGGGTAGCTCAGCTCCCTCCCCTCCCCGTCAAGCAGCGATCGCCCTCCTCTCTTCACGAAGAAGTATTCGTCCCAGTCAAGGAACTCCCGAACGAAGAAAGTCTTCCCCGTTTTCCTCCTACCGCAAATCAGCACCCAAGGACCCAATTTGTTGAAGGCGTCCACATCCGTTGGACGCTTTATGATTTTGTGCATTATTATTTTGTGCATTATGTTTAAAAACACACAGTCTTCTTTCCTCGCTAAAAGGACACTGAAGTTTATACTAAATCCTTGACGAAAGGGCAATGGAAAAATCAGAAAACTGGTCGACATTCAGCCGACCGTTTTCGGAATGTGGGGAGAAATTCCGTCCCGGGGATCTGCTGCAGGGTTTTATCAATCGGTAACTCCTGCTTTTCGCAACTGAGCCCCGAATTCTATCCTGAGGTCTTGTTGAAACGAGAACTCACTTGCCAAACCCGAAAAACAGTTTTCGACCCCTGGCAAGAAACTGATGATCAAAACCCAGCTGGTGAGGGAAGGACTGGTGGAGCTTGAGGTCCCCGAACTCAGCTCGTATAGAGCACCCAGCGGGGATTACGTCCCCTCACTTGCACCCGTTTTCTACAATCCTCATATGGAGCTGAGTCGGGATCTCTCGGTTCTGGCCTGCGCGGTCTTTTCGAGGGGATGCAGTATCGAGGTCTGCGACCCCATGGCGGGCGTGGGGGTCAGGGGGCTCAGGTACGCCAAGGAGGTGGAGGGGGTCTCCTCCGCCGTGCTCAACGACCGCTCGCCGCTCGCCCAAGAGTTGCTGAGGAGGAACGTGGAGCTCAACAAGCTCGAAAACGTCAAGATCATGAAAGAGGATGCCAACGTTCTGCTGAACTCCAACAGGTTCGACTTGGTGGACTTGGATCCCTTCGGCTCTCCTTCAACCTTCTTGGATTCGGCCTGCAGGGGCCTGAAACCCCGGGCCCTCCTCCTAGTGACGGCGACCGACACCGCCCCCCTCTGCGGCAGGGGGGAGAGGGCATGTCTCCGGAAGTACTCTGCCAAGCCCCTGCGAACGGAATACTGCAGGGAGATTGGGCTCAGGATTTTGATAGGATCCGCTCAGAGGACGGCGGCCAAGTTCGGGATCTCGCTCGAACCCGTTTTCTCACACGCTACTAGGCACTACTTCAGGGTGGGCTTTCTGGCCAGGAGGAGCCGCAGTCTGGCCGATACGTTGCTCAAGCGGCAGGGGATGATTTCCCACTGCTTCGCATGCGGGCGGAGGAAGGTTTATGAGGGCTGGGGTTTAAACGTGGAGGAAGTTTGCGCCTGTGGCAACCGCCTGCGGCACGCGGGCCCGATGTGGCTGGGCGAGCTGGGAAAGCGGGATTTCCTCCATGAAATGTCCCGGGAGCTGGAGCGGAGATCCTTCAAGAGGGCCACGGAGGAGAGGAGGCTCCTGCAGCTCCTCCTGTTGGAGGCAGAGGGACCCCCGACTTTTTACAGCATACACAAGCTTTGCGAGCGGATGAGGATTTCCCCACCCAAACTAGATAGGATAATTGAGAAGCTGCAAGGGATGGGCTTCCAGGCCACCAGGACCCATTTTTCCCCAGACGGCATAAGAACGGACGCACCGCTCGAGGCGCTGGAGCAACAGTTGAGGTGATCAACTATCCTAGAAGGTTCTTTCCCACCAGGTATATCTCTGCGCTCCCCCTTCTTGAGGCTCCGGGTTTGTGTATTTTAGAAAACTGGAACCTTCTCTTAAATTCTGAGAAAAAGGATTCGAACTCCTCCCCTTGGAAGATCTTTATCAAGGCGTTCCCCCCGCTCCTCAGTACTTTTTCGCAGATTTGCAGGGCGGAGCGGCAGAGCTCCACGGAGCGGAGATGGTCCACACTCCAAACGCCGGAAATCTGGGGGGAGGCATCCGAAAGCACCACATCTGCCTTTCTCGGCAGGAGCTGGAGGATGAGGGAGGCGGTCTGCGGTTCGGTGATGTCGGCTACGAGGGTGGCAACGTTCCCGTGCGGTAGCTCCCTAATGGGCAGAAGGTCAACGCCCAGAACAAATCCCTCCTCCCCAACCTTCTGCCTCGCCACCTGCAGCCACCCACCCGGTGCCGCCCCGAGATCGACCACCACATCCCCCCGTTTAAAGAGGTGGTACCTCCTGTCCAGCTGGAGGAGTTTGAAGGCCGCCCTGCTCCGGTACCCGCGCTCCCTGGCCAGCCTGCGGTAGGCATCCCTTTCCCTATACAATCTTCTGCCTCCGCGGGGTGAGTCCGAGCTCCTTCATGGCCTTCAGCACCGCCTCCAGAAGGGGGGCGGGCTCGGCGGAGTAGAAGAGGTGGCTCCTGCACTTGCAGTCGCTCGACCCGAATCCTTCCATGCAGGGAAACCTCTCCATCAGCTTGGCCGCCAGCTCGCATTCCTTCCTCTCCCCGGTTTCTGCCACCACCACGTCGTAGGGAAGGGCCCGGAGCAGGAGGTAATCTATATGCCAGTGGAGGGCTTTCTCCCGCTGTAGATGCCTGCCAATCCTCTGCTCAAGACCTCCCATGGCAGACCCGACGTAGGCATAGTATCCTCCCCTGAACTCGAGCCTGCCCAGCCCGCCGATGACTGCGGGCATGGAGAAGGGGACGTGCAGGAAGAGAACGTATACTCCCCCCATCCGAGACTGTCTTTAGGGAGGAAAATCCGATCAGTCCAGCTCTACGTCCAGCCCCAGCTTCTCCGCGATCTCCTTGTACCGGTTCCTGACCGTGACCTCTGTGACCCTGGCCACGTTGGCGATCTCCCTCTGGGTTCTCCTCTCGTTGCAGAGGACCGTTGCTATATACAGGGCGGCGGCAGCGACACCCGTGGGCCCCCTTCCGGAGGTGAGGCCGTAGGGGGCAGACTTCTTCAGGATCTCGATGGCCTTGGCCTCCACCTCTCCGGAAAGGCCGAGCTCGCTGGCGAATCTGGGGATGTAGTCCACCGGGGAGCTGGAGGGGGTCTTCATGAGCTGTCGGATGATGAACCTGTAGCTCCTTCCTATCTCCTTCTTGCTCACCCTCGAGACCTCCGCGATCTCGTCCAGGGTTCTTGGGATGCGCCACTGCCTGCAGGCGGCGTACAGGGCGGCAGCGGCAACCCCCTCGATGGACCTTCCCCTTATGAGCCTCTCCTCCACCGCCTTCCTGTAGATGTGGCACGCCGCCTCCTTCACATCGTTTGGCAGGCCGAGGTGGGCCGTCATCCGCTCTATTTCCCCGAGGGCGAAGGTTAGGTTCCGGTCAACCGCGTCCCCTATCCTTATCCTGCGCTGCCACTTCCTCAGCCTGTAGATCTGGGCCCTGCGCCCGGCCGTGAGCTCCTTCCCGTAGCTGTCCTTGTCCCTCCAGTCTATCATGGTAGACAAGCCCTTGTCGTGAATACTCAACGTCATGGGTGCCCCCGTCCTCCCCTTGGTCTTGTCCCTTCCCATCATCCTCCAGTCCGGGCCCGCGTCGAGTAGCCTGTCCGTAATGACGTACCCGCAGTCCCCGCATACCACCTCGGCATGCTCGTAATCTCTAATCAATTTCCTTCCCCCGCACTTGGGGCACTGTGCCTCCTCCGCCTCGGGTGCTCCTCTCATTTGCTTCCCGAAGCAATAGGTGATAGTAAAGCATAAAAGCTTTTCTGTTCGTCAATCAACGAAAAATTTTTGTTGCCTTTCCGGAGGAGGTAGCAACGAAATATACCTACCTACTCTCCCTCGTAACGCTTTCGGCTTGATGTCCCCGGGCCTATCTGGGTACGGGCTTCCTCCTGAGGGTGAGAAGGAGGATGAGCACGATAACCACAATGCTAACCGCCACCAGCGCGGGCGTCCAATACGAGGGACCTCCAGTGATCGGTCCCCTGATGGTGATGGTCCGGGTGGAGAAGTGCGGAAGGGAGACCAGGACTTGGATGCCCTCTCCGCCGACGAGGATCAGATACTCCGCCCACCCGCCGTCGTTCGTCGGGTCGAGAACATCGTCGTAGTCGTCCGCCAGCGGGATCTCCTGCCCGTCTACCTCTACCCTCACGTGCCGGATGTTGACAATCGGCAGGACGCGGTTGTCCACGTTCAGGATGACCGTGCGCCCCTCCCGGTTTTCCGAGCTTATCCTCGCGATCACGTTGTTCCCCCTCACCTCAACTTGGGCCTGAACCTGCTCGTGCTGGAAGTCCTTTTTCACCTTGACCCGCCCGGTCTCCACCTCCACCTTCACCGTCACGCTGGCCGCCACCCTCCCCTCAGAAATCGCCCCCGCCACCTTGCTGATCTCCTGGGCGAGATTGTCGACGGAGAACTTCAGGTCCTGGAGGGAGCCTGTGAGGTTCTCGATGCTCTTGGCCACCTCGGGAAGAACCACCAGGCCCTTGGAAACAGCTTGGGAGGCCCGGTACTGGTTGTCGCCCCAGAAGGTGGCGATTACCATGACCGCCGTCCGGATGTCCACCACTGGGGCTGTGTAAAGCACGGTGACCTTCCCTTGCGCGTTTGTGCTCGTTGTCGCGGGTGAGACCTCCCCGGCCGTTGCCGTCCAGGTGATGGTTTTGCCGGCAAGCGGGTTGAAACTGGAGTCAAGGAGCACCGCGACGAGGGAAATGGTCGATCCCGACTCAATTGTGAAGATGTCGGGGGAGAGCGTAAGGGATGTCGGGGTCCACGCCGGGGGCACTTGAAGCGGGGAGATCTCTCCCGTGGCGCTCGTCCTGTCGCTCAGGTACTGCTCGTCCCCCGCAAAGGACACGGTTATCACGACGGAAGTCTCGGTCGCGACATCGGGGGCAACATAGACCGTCCAAGCCTGACCGAGGGAGTTGGTCACCGACGTGGTCATGGAGAAGTAACCGGCAGTCGCGCTCCACGTGATGACCTTATCGCGGACGGGATTTCCGGAATTGTCAAGGAGGGTTGCGGTGAAGATCCTGGTTTCTCCGGGGTTCATGGAGAAGCTCTGGGGGGAGAGGGACAGGACGGTGGGCGTCAGGGGGGGTGGGGGGAGGACGTTTTGAATGGTGAAGAAGTTATCGGAGGTGTCGGAGTTCTCAAATCCCCAAGTCTGGGCCTTCGCGCTCACCCTCACCAAGCACTTGGTCGAGTTCTCTATCCCCGTCGTGTTGAAAACCACCTCGTGCAGGGCGGGAATGTTTTCCTCCCAGAAGCTCTTCTCGTCCACGTATCCCCAAGAGGAACCGCCATCGACGCTTATCTCTATCCTGTAGGTGACGTTGTCGGGAGGGTCGCAAGCGCCCGACCACTGGATGGTCCTGTACCCCCACCAGAGCTCCCCGCCGTTGGGGCTCACTACCAGCACCCTGAGACCTGAGACGTAGGCGGTCATGCTGTCGGCGCCGGCGGGCTCGGCGACCGAGAGGAAGAGGGGGAGGGCAAGGGGCAAGAGAAGGAGGGAGGGGAGGAGAAGGCCGGCTCGCCTCCTTCCTAGGGCAGAAAACGAGAGGAGGAAAAGGGAGGAGAAGAGGAGGGTGAGCCAGGAAGGTTTCAGGAGGAGAGTGGGATAAAGGAGGCTGATGTTGGAGCGTACGGAACGGCTCCCGAGGGGGTGAGGGCCAGGCGGAGGGAGAGGGAACAGAGGAGGGCGGAGGCGAGCAAGAGGAACCGGCGCTTGGGGCGGGTGAGGAGGAGGGGGACGAAGGCAACTAGGGCGAGGTAGGGCAGGAGGAAGAAGTGGAGAGGCTCGGAGGCCCAGGCGCCCAGCTGCTCGACGTAGATCGGGGTGGAGGGGGCGAGAAGGGTGCTGAAAAAAGTGTAGACGGCCAAAGTGAATACAAACAACAATATTCTCCCACCGCTCCCCTCTTCCATCGCGTTCTTGGGTTTGTTCACTCTAATATGTGCTCAAGGTCGGCGTGTTGGATGACCTCCAACCAAACTGGGTCAGGCGCCTCGATTCAGGCACAGGCGGAAAATAATATCACAACTCGAAACAAATCAACCCATGCGGAGTCAGGCATAAACATACTTCCCCACCAACTCTTCGAGTCGAACCCCGCTTGCCGGTTTGATTTTCACATACGGTCGCTGTGTGGGGCCGAAGATATCGATGACGTTTCCCACCCTCTTCCCCTCCCTGTCAAAAACCGGTTGACCCATTTTCGGCTCCACCTCGAACCTGACTACTCCCCCGCTGGGGGTCACGTGGAGGAGTTTTCCGGCTTTTTTCATTTCTCCTCCAGCAGGACGGCATTCACCACGGGCCCCTGACCGGGCCTGCTGGTTACCCTCGCCTTCCCGATCTCCGTTTGGATGACGGCGCCCTTGGTGAGCGTCTGCGTTCTCACAAAATCCCTGTTGGCGGGGTTTTCCAGAACGGAGAGGATTTTGACCCTCCTCGTTTTCCCGCTGGAGTCCGAAACGTTGGCAAACTCCACCGAGAGGGGGCGCAGCTTCCTGCTTCCGCCCATGCCCCTCTTCTCAACCACCTTGGTTGGGCCCACGCGGATGGGAACAAAGTCACTCCCCATCTCCCTTTTTCTCTTCCCTCTGCTGAGTCTCCGCCTTCCTCCCGTCGGTTTCTTCAGGGATCTGCCCTGCCAAATCGGCATTTCATTCTAGCCTAGAAACTATTAAACGCCTCGAGAACGCGAGATTTCATCCGCCCGACCACCCCTGGGAAACCTCCAAGGGGAGAAACAGGGAGAAAATGGTTGCCCCGGTCGGCCTGTGGAGGAGGATGAGCCTCTCTATGTTTTCGAAGGCCTTCCCTATTCTTATGGTGAACTCACCCGTGCGGAGTTCGTTTTCCGGGCACCAATCTGCATTCTCTGTGCTTAGCCTCTCCCTTTCTCCTTCCCGCAGCGTTCCCTCCAACACCAGGGAAAGATCGGAGGTTCTGAGGGTCTCTCCCCCCTGATGCTGGAACACGAGCTCGGTCAGGTTGTCCCTGCCGAACGCCCCCACCAGCTGGAGGTAAATCTTGGGGGCGGTTCTGGGCCAAATCCCGGCCGTTCCCCTCAGGACTAGGACGAAAGCGGAGACGGCTAAAAAGACCACCAAGAGGAGAAGCACGATTCCAACCAGGGTGGAGACTCCCTCCATCTCAGCCCCTCGCAATCCTCAGGGTATACACACGTTTGAAGCATGTCAGGGGTCCCGGGATGGTCAGGCAAAAGTAATTCTCGTTCTCGGTGAGGCTCGGTTCATATCCCTCTCCGGACAGCCAGGAGTTCTCGGAGACCAGATAGTTCCACCAGGCGTTCTCGTACCGCCCCCGCGGGAAAGATATATTCAAGGTTTCCACCACCGTCTTTTCCTCCACCAGATTTTCCAGTCGGAACCTCAGGTTGATTTCCCTTCCTGAAATCGCAAAGTTCTCCCCCACAAGCTCGAAGTTCTGCAAGTATACGAGGTTCTCCACCCTCTTGACGGCAAGAGCGGCCGGGGGAAAAAGCACAATCTCCCCTTCCTCCTGCACGAGGAGGATGGCCCCATTTTCGTAAACGAGCTGCAGGTTGGGATATTCGGAGTTCTGGGAGCGGAAGATCAGCCTCCCGCCGGCGGAGTTGTCAAAGGCCAGCTCACCCGCACCCGGCGAGGTTCCGCCGATGATGAGGGGCAAAAAGGGCACGATGTTCGGAACAGGACTTCGGCCCAAAGGCAGCGTTGCCACCACTTCCTCCCCTAGGCTCAGTCTCTCGGCGGCGGACTTCAGTTCAAAGAAGGCCGTTTTAATTTTCTCCATATGTTCAGCCTCCGTCGCGTGCAGGGCGTGCCTAGTGTAGGCCACCGAAAAAAAGAGGAGGGTGGGGATCAGAACCGCCAGCACCAGGCTGGCTTCCACTACCACCGAGATTCCCCGCTCCCCTAGCATACCGTCCTCACCGAGAGTTCGACAATCCGGTGGGTGTATACATTATCTCCCCCTAGCCAAATCCTCCACCCTCTCTCCCACTTTTCCAGCCGGATGTTCTCGTAGATGGGTTTGAGGTTCTCCACCACCCGACTGAGGTACCTCTCCCAAGCCGAGGGATAGGAGGATCGAATGTAGATATTTTCCGCTTCCGTCTTTTCGGACACGTTCTCGACGAAGAGGATGAGGGTGGTTCTCCCCGTCCCCGCCAGTTTGGGCACGGGATCTTTTAATCTTACCTCCCTGTAAACCAGGCCGCTATTTTCAAGGGAGAAGGCCCGAGGCTCGAACTTCATGGTGGCACTCGACCCCTGCTGAATGAGAACCGCACCGCTTTCGTATATGTAAGTGTACTTGGAATAGATCACATTCCCCATCTCCAGGCAGACCAAGCCTGGTGAGCTGTCGGATTCGTTTTCCACCCAGAACATGCTCGCCCTGTTCGGGGAGGGGACCCCAACTACCGGGGCGGGGGACATCCGGAATTCCGCCGTGCCAAGGCCGTTTTCCCGCATGCTCAAGATTAGGGATTGTAGGCGTCTGAAGTCCTCCGCCACCGTCTGTATATGCTCGAGTTCCGCCTTCTTGGTGGAGCTCTGGGTGAAGTTGACGTACCAGACCGAAAAGAGCATCAGGATGACCATGGTCATCATGACGGCAAAAACCACCACCGAAACGCCGCCATGCTCCATCATTAATACCGAGAGAATTCTTCCGGGTTTGTGGGGTGAGGAAACTCGTTTCGCCTCAAAAGGCTCTGGGAAGGTTGGGTGTTACTATGGTAACATCCGCCATCACAATTTCAGGAGGCTGAGAACGCACTTCTCCCCGTCCAGGTCGAACTCTTTCCTGAATCCAGGGAGCTGGGGTGCGGGGGAGAAGTGGAGAGTTCTGATCCTTGCTTCCTGCTTGATATAGTCCTCCATCCTCCTGACAAGGTCCAGACTCTCCTTCCCCAGGCAGACCTCCCCATCCACCCTCTCCTCCATCCCCAGCGCCATCTCCTTTCGCATTACCTGGAACCTCCTAACTATCTCCTTGGCGAGAGCTTCGGCCTTCAGCTCGGTCGTGAGTTCGGTATCCACGGTTACCCTCCCATAAACCGATTCGCTGGTCGAGCGGCGGGAGGGCAGGGGTTTCTCCCCCGGTTCGCAGAGGACGAGCTCCTTGCAGTTCAGGGCGGAGGAGAGGATTTCCAAAAAGGGCTTTATTTTTTCCTGTATTTCCGGCACGACCTCCACCACGATGGTTTTCACGGGCCACCTGAGTTTGAGACCGGCGGTCTGCCTCGCCGAGATCCCCGCCTCCACCAGTTTCCTCACCATCTCCATGCCCTCCTCCAGTCCTCTGTTTATGAATCTCTCCTCGGGCTCGGGCCAATCGCAAAGGTGGACGCTCCCGGCCCCTCCCAGTCCGCCGTATATTTTCTCCGACAGGTGGGGGATGAAGGGGGCGAGGAGCTTGGAAAGGGTGATGAGGACTCTGTGGAGGGTGAAGTAGGCGGCCGTCTTGCTCGGATCCTCCACTTCCACCCAGGTCCTTCTCCGAATGAGCTTGATGTACCAGCGGCTCAGGTCCTCCTGGATGAAGGTGGCGAGGGCCCTCACGGCGGCGTGGAGCTCGTACCTCTCGAGGGAGGAAGTGACCGCAAGAATCAGGGTGTTGATACGCGAGAGGATCCACCGGTCCTCTATCTTCAGTTGCTGGATGACCTCCTCTCCCACTTTGTCCGGGTCGAAGGAGTCTAGGGACATGTAGGTTGTGGCGAAGACTTGGACGTTCCAGAGGGTGTTCAGCAGCCTCTGGACATTCGTGAGCTCCCTCATGCTGAACTTCAGGTCTTCCCAAGGCGGGGAGGAGAGGACGTAGAACCTCAGGGCATCCGCCCCGTACTTCTCGACCACCTCCAGCGGTTCGATTACATTTCCTAGCGATTTGGACATCTTCCTCCCCTTCTCGTCCAGCGCGAAGCCGTGCATGAGAACCTGGCGGTACGGAACCTCGCCAAAGGCGACCACCGAGGAGACCTGCTGGGCGTAGAACCACTTGGTCACCTGATCCTCCCCCTCGGTGATGAAGTCGCTGGGCCAGGGGAAGAGCTTGGAGCTCAGGGCTGGGTATCCCAGAGAGGCCCAGGAGGCGATGCTGGAGTCGAACCAGACGTCCAGAACATCCGGTATCCTCCTCATCTCCCCACCGCATTTCTCGCACCTCAGGAGGATCTCATCGACCGCGGGGCGGTGGAGGGTCTTGGGCTTCCCCCCTCTCTCCTCAAGCTCCCGGCGGCTCCCCACCAAGAGTTCGTTCCCGCATTTTCCGCAGACCCAGATGGGCATGGGGATCCCCCAGTACCTCTGCCTCGAGAGGCACCAGTCGCCCACCGACTTCACCCCGTTTATGTACCTCTCCCTCACCCAGTCAGGAAACCACTCAACTGCCGAGTTCTTTTCCAGGAGGAGTTCTTTTATCTTGGAGGTGCGGAGGAACCACTGCTCGGTGGCCCTGAAGAGGAGGGGGGTGTGGCAGCGCCAGCAGTGAGGATAGGAGTGGACGATGGTTCCCTCCTTCACCAGCAGGCCCTTCCCCTTGAGGTCCGAAAGGATGATCTTGTCCGCGTCCTTCACGTAGAGGCCGGCGTACTTTCCCGCCTCCGATGTGAATCTCCCCCTCGCATCCACGGGGCAGAAGGCCGGCAGCCCGTACCTCTTCCCAACCTCAAAGTCCTCCTCTCCGTGTCCGGGCGCGGTGTGGACGCAGCCCGTTCCCTCCTCCAGCGTCACGTGCTCGCCGAGGATGACGCGGTGTCTGAACTCCTTCTGCTTTGGTACCTCCTCCAGAAGCGGATGCTCATATTCCAGTCCCTCCAGCTCCGCTCCCCTCTTCCTTTCCACGATCCGGTAGTCCCACTTCAGTTCCGCGGCGACCCTTTCCACCAGCCCCTCCGCCAAAATGTATCGATCCTCCCCCACCTGGATCTCCACGTACGTGAAATCCGGATGGAGGCAAACGGCCAGATCGGCGGGGAGCGTCCAAGGGGTGGTGGTCCAGACCAGCAGATACCTGCGCTCTTCCCCCTTGAGCCTGAACCTGATATAGACGGAGGGATCCGCTCTGTCTTGATACTCCCCCCGAACCTCGTGCTCAGCCAGGGCGGTTTCGCACCTGGGACACCAGTGGATCACCCTGAGCGACTTCTCCAGCAGCCCCTTCTCGTGGGCCCTCTTGAGCGTCCACCAGGCGCACTCCACGTACTCATCCGTCAGGGTCAGGTAGGGGTTCTCCCAGTCCATCCAGACCCCCAACCTCTTGAACTCCTCCGTCATGGTGGCCACATGCTTGAGCGCCCAATTCCTGCATTCCTCCACGAACTTCTCGATTCCGATCCTCTCCTCAATCTCCTTCTTGGAACGGATTCCCAGCAGCTCCTCCACCTTGACCTCGATGGGCAAACCGTGGCAGTCCCAGCCAGGTTGCCTTCTCACCCTGTAGCCTCGCATGCCCTTGTATCTCAGGACGGCGTCCTTGATGATCTTGTTCCAGGCGGTTCCAAGGTGAATGGATCCGCTCGCATACGGCGGACCGTCCAAAAAGTACCAGAGCTGCTTCCCCTTGCTCTTAACTTTTTCGTATATCCTTTCCTCCTCCCACCATCTCTGGATTTCCCTCTCGCTCTCGGGTATCTTGTAAGAACCTGGGGGTTCGATCTTCATTTGCTACTTTTGCAAATACTCTTAAACTGAACCCTCGAGGGGCGCCCGAGCGTGACGATTTCCAAGGAAAACGTGGTTGGCATAGTCACGTTTTTCTAGAACCCGGCGATTCCCATTTTTACCTCCCAACGGAGCTTGAGATGCTAGATCTCTGGGTGGAGGCCTACCGTCCCAAAACTCTGAAAGAGATGGTGGGGCAGGAGGAGGTGGTGAGGAGGCTGGAGGGATTCTTGCAGAAGAAGTCCCTGCCAAATATGATCTTCGCCGGCCCGCCGGGAGTGGGCAAAACCACGGCCGCCCTCTGTCTAGCGAGGGAACTCTATGGGGACGGTTGGAGGGACAACCTGCTGGAGCTCAACGCCAGCGACGAGCGGAAGATAGAGACCATAAGAACCAAGGTCAAGGAATACGCGCGCTCTAGGCCCGTTGGCGGGGCTCCCTACAAGCTCCTCCTCTTGGACGAGGCCGATGCCCTTACCAACGATGCCCAGCATGCCTTGCGCAGGATGATGGAGATGTACGCCTCCACCTGCAGGTTCATCCTCGACTGCAACTACCTCAGCAGGATCATAGAGCCCATCCAATCAAGGTGCGCGGTTTTCAGGTTCAGCAGGCTGACGGACGGGGATATAAAGGAGATGCTCCAGAGGATCGCGAAGGCTGAGAAGCTCACCCTGCAGCCGGAGGCCCTTCAGGCCATCATCTACGTCAGTGAGGGGGACATGAGGAGGGCCATCAACATCCTGCAGGCCGCTGCCTCCGTCTCCCCCAAGATCACCGAGAAATCCGTTTACGAGGTGACCTCAAGGGCGAGGCCTGAGGAGGTGAGGGAGATGGCCAAGCTCGCCCTCTCGGGGAAGTTCGAGGAGGCAAGGAACAAGCTTTACCAGCTTCTGATGGAGAGAGGCCTCGCCGGGGAGGACATCCTTGACCAGCTGCACAGAGAGATCTTCAACCTCGATGTCCCAGAGACCGTCAAGATCAACCTCTTGGAGAAGCTGGGTGAAGCTGATTTCAGGCTCACGGAAGGGGGAAACGAGCGCATCCAGCTGGAGGCCCTCCTAGCCCATTTTGTGCTGGTTGGGTCTAGGCTGAGATGAAGTCAGCCCTTCTGAGCCAGCGGCCCTCGAGTGGAGTTTTCCTTCCCCTCTTCTCCCTCCCCTCCCCTTATGGGATAGGGGATCTGGGCCCGCCTGCCCACAGGTTCGTGGACTTCCTCTCCGAGGCGGGGCAAAGGTTCTGGCAGGTTCTGCCAATTTTCCGGCTTCCCGACGGAGGTGCCAACCCCTATGTACCCATCTCGAGCTTTGCGGGCAACGTCCTGCTCATAAGTCCCGAGTTCTTGGTGACCGAACGCCTGCTGGATCACCCCCCAAGCCCGCTCGGGGAGGGGAGGATCGATTACGGGAGGGTTTACCGGTACAAGCTGGAAATTTTCAGAAAGGCCTTCTCGAACTTCAGGATCACACCTGAGTACGAGGAGTTCTGTGCCGGGAATGTGGAATGGCTGGAGGACTACGCGAGCTTCGTGGTTCTGTGCCGCGTGTTCGGCACCCCTTGGAACCAATGGCCGGTTAGGCCCGGAGAGGAGGGAAGGAAGGAGGTGAAGGAGCGGTGGGAGAAAGAGATGGAATTCGAGAAGTTTCTGCAGTACCTCTTCTTCAGGCAGTGGTCCGAACTGAGGGAGCACTGTCGGTCTAAGGGAATACAGCTTGTGGGGGACCTTCCCTTCTACCTCCCCCACCAGAGCGTGGAGGTCTGGCTTCACCGGAGGCTTTTCAAACTCGACGGGCAGGGCAACCCCGCCTTCTTTTCGGGTGTTCCCCCCGATGTTTTCAGCACAGTGGGGCAGTTCTGGGGAACACCCGTCCATAACTGGGAGGAGCACAGGAGGGAGCGGTTCGAGTGGTGGGTGGGCAGGATCGGGTACGCCCTGAGGCTTTTCGAC
>Ga0185307_1000069_pt1 | contig 70742 bp, 73 predicted proteins | sample LHCtaG_FD_128010 | JGI IMG/M metagenome (GOLD analysis project Ga0185307, IMG submission 128010) | Hot spring microbial communities from Little Hot Creek, USA to study Microbial Dark Matter (Phase II) - LHC4sed_matched (SPADES... | ecosystem: Environmental > Aquatic > Thermal springs > Hot... | reverse complement strand
CCTCCTAAGCTGTCGGTCGTGGGTTCGAATCCCACCGGGCCCGCTCCTAAACGTGAAGAGAAGCTCGGTTTGCAGTTATTTCCTCCTCCATTGGTACTAGTACTTTTGACGGGGGTACTAGTACCGAGAGCCCGACGTATGAGCTCTCGGCCAAGCCGAGCCTCATAGCTTCAAGTGGAATACTACCGAAGCCTGCAAATGGATCTAGAAGCTTAACCCTAGAAAAATACTCGCTAATCTGAGGGATAACTTTGGGATTCTCCCTATGAGGAGACCTAGCACCTAGAGGCCATAGCCTAACAAGACGTTTAAACTCAAGAGGGCTAAAATTATCCGGTAGAAGAGCACCAGCAATAACAGACCTAGCGCCAATCAAAGGCTTCCTAGTCCACCAGAAAACCATCCCCCAAAAAATCAGGCCTACCCCCCACCACATTTTTCACCAGCAGAAAACTTGTTAACGTCTCTAATAGGGAATAAAGGAGACTCAATAAACCTACTCAAAACACCACAAAGATAAATTAACACGAATTGAAATAAAAGATTTAATGAAACACAAAACTCGACTCGTAAACATCCCCCTTTATAATTCGAAAAACGTTCAGTTCTGCTGGATTTGAAATTGGCAATTCCATCTACAGTCAATCCACCTTCTATAGAGAGAAGCCAAAACCTGCAAGAACCACCTATAATAGTAGCAACTTTTACTACCAAAACCTTTAAACATTTCACACTCAACCCCTCAAATAGGGAACTGAGAAGGTAGCTAGATAGAGATTGTGAGGGTTGAGTTTGGCTGTTCCTTCTCAGCTCCCTAAACCTTTCTCAATAATCGGTGCCATCACTTTTCTAGACAAAACTTTTACCCCTTTTCTTCCTCAGAAACTGGAAGAAATATAGCTGAACCCCCATTTCTACCTAAAACGCCTCAACGGGTCCTTTATGTCTATAAACGTTCAAATCTTCAGTCCACTAGAGTTCGTAAACTTGACCTACATGGTCGTCTAAACTCTATTAGATGGGTGATTTGTAGATCGTCTATAGATTATGTCTGTACGTGACTCTTCAGCTTGTGGAGGGTTGGCGTTAACCATTTGCTTAAGTGTTCCGTAATGAGTACATGACGTAGAGATCTCTGTGGAGCGTTAAAGTTATTGGAAAAGTAAGGTTATCGACAGTAATTCAGCAGGGCTACGGTTTTTTAGAGGCCTCTTTCTGTTTGAATGGGTTAAGGCTTGGGTATGCTTTGAAAAACACTTTTAGAGCTGGTGGGACTATAGCTGTTAGGAAGGGTATTTCTGTGATAAACGTCCATATAAACCATATTAAAGCGGCTTGAATTGGAAGGTTCATTTCACCTGAGGGGAGGACTAGAAACTGGCTGAAACCCCAAACTCCAACACCTATTATCCCACTTCCTAAAGCTAAGCCAGCTACAGAGGCAATACCGTAGCTTGAAAGTTCAGGGTAGAATCTGTAAACCGCGGTTATGGATATAATGCTAACTATGCAAGCCGATATGAACGCGGTAACTGTGATAAGGTCGGATATTATATTTAAACCGTATAGGGTTGATGTTAAAGCCGCCATCAGTGTGAGGAATATTATTGAACCGTAAACGTACATTCTACCAGCTCTCCTCCTAGCTAGAAGACCCATTAAGTAAAAACCTAAGAAGTTTGCAGGTACACCTACCGCTAGGCTTAAGAGAGCATTTCCATGTATTGCTAAGTCGCTTATAAATATGCCTATGGCTGCTCCCAATCCACCCACCATAGGTCCGTAGACTACTGAGAAAAACCCTGGCACTATGACTGAAGGCCAAAACCTAACAACACCTATCACAGGTGTGAATAAGCCTAGGTAGGTTAAATATCCTAGAGATGCGTATAGAGCAGCATTCACCACCGTGGCACTTAGATCTCTAAGTTTCACAACTACTCAAGTTAAGCTTTGAAGTAGTTAAATGTATTTCATGAAAACTTTAATGACTTTAAAAATATTAAAGTAATTTATTATGAGACTCTAATGATTCAGAGGGTATGATGCAGTTTGATAATCGGTGTTGACGTAGGTGGAAGCTTTACAAAAGCCGTGTCTTTAAAAGGCTCTAAAATAATCGGGCTATGTACAGTTTTAACGACAGAACCTGTTGTAGCGGTTTCAGGAGCATTGGGTAAACTGCTTTCACAGATAGATAGGCCGCTTAAAGAAGTCGAAGTTTTAGCGGTTTCAGGAGCTGGAGCTAGATTTCTAGGAAACCGTATACTCGACATTCCGATAGTTGAAGTAGATGAGATTGAAGCCATAGGCATAGGTGGATTAACACTATCTGGTAAAGACAAGGCGTTGGTTGCAAGCCTAGGAACTGGTACGGCTTTAGTCGTAGCAAATAGCGATGGTAGAATACAGCACATCGGGGGGACTGGCGTAGGCGGTGGAACTATTAGAGGCTTAGCACAGTTAATACTCAGAAGACAAAATTTTGAAGTTTTAGAAGAACTAGCTTCTAAGGGAGATTTACGTAAGGTAGATTTAACAGTCGGAGATCTAGCTGGCAGATCCGTAGGTATAATACCGGCTGAAGCTACAGCTTCAAACTTCGGAAACATAAGCGAAGACGCCGATGAAAAAGACCTATCGGCTGGTATTTTCAACCTCGTTGGAGAAGTGATAGGGGTTGTTATCAGTCTAGCGGCTAAAGCGTACGGTTTAGAGAGAGACGTCGTACTCGTAGGTAGACTTGCCGGAAGCAAACTGATATCTAAACGTATCAATGAAGTATGCAAACTCTTCGAAGTATCTACAACAATACCGGAAAACTACGACTACTGCGTAGCCATTGGAGCGGCTGAGTACATTAGACGTAAGAGGCCAAAATCCAGTTAACATTATATGCCGTAACGTTTCAAATTTAAACGGTGGAATGTTTGGAGGACTTGAGGGGGATACTTAGAGGAAAATTATTCCTATCGTCTATGATGGGAATAACTGATGGGGAGTTCTGCGCGGAGAGAGGTTTAGGCACGGCTATGGTTCAGCTTGGAGCTTACTTAGCCGAGCCGCCCATGTATGGTGTTCTAGAGCCGGGCTTAATCCTCCCACCTGAAAGGAAAAACTGCATAGAATTCCTATCTCGTGAAGTTGAGAAGGTCAAGAGAAGGTTGAATGTATCTGTGTGTTTAAACTTAGCAACTCCAAAACTTGAATGGGGGCTTGAAGCTTCTGAATGCTTCAGGGAGGCTGGTGGAGATTTTGTAGAGCTTAACGTTCACGGAGGCTATAAGCGCTACTTAGAACAGGGTAAGCTTAGAGCTATGGTTTTACCTGAGAATAGAAGCGAGTTGTTCAACTGGCTTGAAGAATTTTCAAAGCTTGATATCCCAGTCATCGTGAAGTTTAGAGCTGGTGTAATACCGGATTACAGCCCCATACTCGATAGGATAACTGGGATGGATATTTTCGGAGTACATTTTAACGTAAGAGATGAAACGTCTAAACGTCCAAATGTGAAATTCGTCAGAGAGGTTAAAAGTAGATACGGCGGTATTTTCCTACTGATAAGCGGTTATGTTAGATCGGCTGAAGACGCTATAACGCTTTTCAACGCTGGTGCGGATATGGTCGGTATAGCCGAGCCGACTATAAACGATCCAAGCTACATAGCAAATATAGCTGAAAGGTTGAAAACTTCTAAAATCAGGGGAGGATTTCAAACACTTCCCTAGCTCTTTCAACAAGTAGATTTGCATCTTCCTCAGATAAACCAGCCTTTAAGAGCTCGGAGGCCGTTGAATCAGCTAACTGCTTAACGGTCACATAACCCATGTCAATGACCTTGTATAGAGTGTTTAACTCAAACCCTTTCAAAATAGTGATTGGGTATAGTTTAAATTCTACTATGAGCTTCTCAAGATCCATAGCGTCTGCGGCCCCCCAGCCTAGTAGATCGATGCCTCTACATTTAGCGTACTTGTAAGCATGTTTTGTAAACTTGGTATTCGTCGCCACTAAAGGCTTTGAAATATTCAGCTTATTCAAACCTTTCTCATAGCCTTCTCTAATATCCAGTAGAGTAGCCCACACCTTCTCAACGGCCTCCAAATCGACATACTTGTGCGGGTTCATATGATGCTTAACCTCAACGTATATCAACTTATCGCCTTTAGAAACAAGTACATCCACTTCATGTTCTATGCAAAAACCCTGTACGATAACGTTCCTCTCAACTTCATAACCTAGATTTCTGAAGATTTGAGAAATGAAGTTCTCAAAATCGGGTTTAGACCTCAGAAGACTTAAACTAGTCCTCAAATCAACCCTGTACGCTATAGCTGGCTTATACTCAGCCATTATCTTGAAAATTATACTCAGTATTTCACGTGTAGATATGCCATCGTAAACCTGCTCTTCAACCCTCTTAGAGACTTTTTCAGCAAGCTCTATGGAACCGCACAGTTTAAGACACGTTTTAAAAACCTTCATCCTGTTAAACGGCTCACTAACCCCATCCGCCTTAACAACTGAAACCACTACTTTCCACCCCTCTTAGACCTAACATATTCGAATGCTGAAACAGCTGCAACATAGCCTTCACCCACGGCTTTAGCTAGGCTTAAAGGCGGCCCACACAAATCTCCACATGCGAAAACACCCTCCACATCCGTCATCTGACTTCTATCAACCTTCAAATAACCGGAGGATTCTGGAAGTAAACCTATGCTAGACGTAAGCTCTAAAACGCCTCTTGAACCGAGTTCTATAAACACTCCTTGAACATTCACCACACTCCCATCATCCAGTAGAACGCCTTCAACCTTCTGCTCGCCCAATATTTCAACAACCCTTCTACCTTCAATTATAACCACACCTCTATTTTTGAGCTCTTCAAGAAGACGACTTGAAAACTCCATTTTTCTCGCTATGAGAGAGACTTTAGAAGCGTAATTCGTCATCAGCAAAGCCGCGTAGGCGGCTGCACTACCATCTCCAACAACTGCCACATTCAACCCTTTAAAGAAAAGGCAATCGCATTCCGCACAGTAGCTTACACCTCTACCTATAAGCCTATCTTCGCCTTTAACGTTCAACTTATTCCTCCTAGCGCCCATGGCGAGTATTACAGCATCCGCTAAAACTTCAACCCCACTCTCCGTCTTCAACTTGAAGACAGCCCCATCCTTATGCAACTCTAAAACGTCCTCCTCAATAACTTCTACGTTTTTAGACTTGACTTGCTCTAGTCCAATTTCAAGAAGTTTAACTCCTTTAATAGGGCCCAATACGCCGAAGTAGTCGTCTATACGTGCATACCTTAAAGAGCTCCCGCTTGGTTTACCTATTAAGAGAACATTCATCTTACGTTTAGCAACCGTTATCGCAGCCTGCATCCCCGCAGGTCCGCATCCGATCACCGCAATGTCTACTCTCCTGACATTATCCACAGACCCTATCATACGATTCTCTAAATGTGAGAAGAGGTATAAATGTATTCTAGAAAAGCTACAGTTTACCACATATGATATTATGGATATTTCACGTAGCTCGTTATCTTACGCTGTCTCGTATCACCTCTTAGACTTATTACATACTTTATAAGATCCTCAACGCCGTTAAAACTAAGCCTTAAAAGGGCTCTGAAATACCAATCTCGACATTTGAGACCGGCGAGTATGCTACCTGAAACAACGGCTTTATTCAAATCTTTAGTGAGCATGTATCCTGCTAGGAATCCTCCACACCATACATCTCCGGCGCCAGTTACATCAACAGTTTCACCGGGTAGTTTCGTCAATGCAGGTATAAGTGTTATATCGTCATCTCTTTTAACCACAGCTCCAAGCTCTCCCAAAGTCACTATTAACGTTTCTGCTTCAAGCTTCGCTACTGCTCTAGGCAGGTCTTTCAAACCAGTTAAAGCATAGGCTTCAGACTCATTCAGTACGAAGAAGTCTGCTTTCTTAGCTATCTCCCTTAAAGTGCTTAAAGTGCTCTTACGGATGTACCCAATCCACGTGTTAACGGATATCAACGTTTTCGGACTCACTCTTCTAATAAAGTCTATTGTTTTTAGGGCCTTTTTGGGAGGTATGGGTGCTAAGTGGAGGATCGTTTTATCTCCAAGCCAGCTAACCGGTATCTGAGAATACTTTATATACGCTCCAGTTCCTATCTTAACCTCCAAGTAATCTGCCTTCCAATCCTCATCATACTTTATTGTGAAGCTCGTCGAAGGTTTGGATGAGACCCTTATGCCTTTAAGGTTAAAATACCGTAGAACATCCATATAGGCGTAGTCTTTACCTATACACGTCACCAAGTCTACGTTTCTAACTAAAGTTCTAGCAGCTATAGCCGTGTAGAGAGCAGCTCCTCCAGGTTGACGATTTTCACCTTTAACCGTTATAACCCTATCAACTGAAACATGTCCCACAACTACAATCCTCAAACACTTCAGTCTCCTGAAAGTTACCGCGTTAAGTCTTATTCACAAATTCTTAGATGAACCCCTATAGATAAGCGTACTTTTTAGTTTTTTAGAGTTTATCTTCAGCTTTTTCACCTACGTTATCTGAACACTACTACTCCGTCGAATACGGTTATATAGTCGAAATCAGCTCCTATGGACTTTGAAGCCTTCTCTTTCTCTATGCTACTTGCAGTTTCAGTAGAACTCGTCGTTTTTATACTGAAAAATGACCCCTATGGTAACTACATCCCACGTCCAAGCAGCTCTCTAACGTTATGAGGCCCTTGTCTCAATACTCCATCATCGCCTTCCAATCCCACTAGACATGTTATACGCGATGAAGTGAGGAAGTTTGGGAAAAACGGGGCAGAACATGGAGAAAATCCATAGAAAATATAATGGAGAAAACTAGAGGGGGGTGAACAGGCAAAATCCCTACAAGTTTTAACCTACTCATCAGACATTTAAAAGATATTTCCGAACAGGTTAAGCAGATTGTGGATGATGAAGTCGTGGACTTGAAATCGGATACATCTATAACCGTGGTAGTAAGCTTAGTCTTGGCTTAGAATTCATCTAAAAACTTCAACAATTATCGTTATAAAGTGATCCATTTCATAGAAGATGGAGAAAATAGGGGGAATATCGGGGAACCTCCAATAGTTATATGAGTGTGTTTTTAAACATCATAGCATCTAAATGAATAATGTGATCGGTTTGAAAGTGTTTGACGTGGAATGTAGAGTTTTAGATTTAAGTCTTAAACTTTATCCTAGTAAGGAGGAGCGTAGGCTTGAAATTAGAAGGTTCAGCTATATCGCTGGAGAATACATGCACGATATAGACACTATGAGTCACATAGGTACGCACGTTGAATGCCCATCCCACTACGTAAACGCTAGGTATGGTGTTGACGGTGCAGATATCTCTAAAATCCCGGTTGAAGTGTTTCTAGGTGAAGCTGTTTTCGTAGACTTATCCCATAAGTCTGCCCGTGAACCTGTAACAGTTGAAGACCTTGAAAAAGCTGGCGTACGGGAGGGAGATATAGTTCTCATAGGTAACAGTCGTTTTAAAGGTGAGGATAGCCCTTATATTTCACCTGAAGCCGCTGAATGGCTTGCTGAGAATAAGGTTAAAATGGTCGGCTTTGACGGCTCCGTTCAAGTTGAAGCACCTGGAAACACCAGCTCTCTTGAGCTCATGGCGACACACGACTACTTACTCTCAAACAACATCCCCATAATAGAAAGGTTGTGCAACTTAGATAAGCTTAGAAAGCGTAGATTCCTATTCATAGGAATACCCGTGAATATAGTTGGATTAGATTCATTTCCAATAAGAGCTGTTGCGTTAGAGCCTGTGTGAAGACTGGTTAGGCTTATTAATGTACCTGCACGTTCTATAGGTGGGTTTAAACTTGAATCCACGTGAGAGGATATTAGCCGTTTTTGAGAGGAAACCTAGGGATAAAATACCTTGGAATATTAGACCAGAGTTCTGGTACGTGTACAATAAGGCTAAGGGCACCCTCCCGGCTAAGTACGCGAATAAAGACATAGCAGAGATATGTGAAGAGTGGGGTGCGAGTTGGAGGTGCTACTCCGGGTATTTTGTAGAAAGCTTTGTAAAGGTATGGTATGAGGTGGATGTGGAGTTTAAAACGAGACGCAACGGCAACCTGATAACGACTGAGATCAAAACACCTAAGGGTGTGCTTAGAGAAGTATCCATGCTTGGAGAGCTTGGGCTATCCTCTAGACTCGTCGAATATCCGGTTAAAAGTTTGGAGGATTTTAAGCCTCTACGCTACATCCTTGAAAGCGTTAGGGTGGAGTTTGATTGGAAGGTGTATGAGAGTATGAAGCTTAAGATTAGAGACCGCGGTGTACTCTGGTGTTTCTTCCCCCGTTCACCCCTACAAGCACTATTCATAAGCTACATGGGTGTTGAAAGAACTATACGATTCCTATTCAGATACAAGAGCGAAGTTGAAGGTTTAATGGAGGATATTAAGGCATCCAATGACAAGTTTTACGAAGTCTTAGCCCACTCTCCAGTTGAAATATTGAACTTAGGTGAGAACATAGACTCTCGAATAACGTCGCCTAGGCTTTTTGAGAAATACTGTGTACCTTACTATCAAGAGAGGAGCGATTACTTGCATAAACATGGCAAGTACGTTCACATCCACGTGGATGGATGGGCTAAACCGATCCTACCGCTTCTAAGGGAAACTAGATTAGACGGTGTAGAAGCTCTAACAGTTGAACCAGTAGGAGACATAACACTTGAAGATATCAAGAAAGCCCTCGGAGATGGAATGGTTCTATTAGATGGAATACCATTCATATTCTTCATACCGGAGGCGATAAGCTTGGAGAAATTCGATAAATTCGTCGAGAAGATAATATCGATGTTCCCGGACAACTTAGTATTGGGTATTTCCGACGAGCTACCTCCACCGTCTGATGAAGGCAGAGTTAAAAGAGTCTCTGAGATAATCGATCGAACCTTTAAACGTTAAGGTCTCTTAAAATGCGATAAGCCTTTAAATGGGGAAATATAGAACTATGGTGTGTGAGCTATTCTATGAGTAGGGAGAAGTTAGCCCTTTATGGAGGTAAGCCTGTACGCGATAAGCCTCTACCTCCGATGTTTCCAGGAGCAACGTTCATAGATGCTGAAGAGGAAAAAGAGGTTTTAAAAGCTCAATCACTATTTAGGTATTATGGACCTAAGTTTCTAGGTAAAACTGAGAAGTTTGAGAAAGCTTTTGCCGACTACATAGGTGTTAAACATGCGTTAGCCGTGAGCTCAGGTACCGGAGCTTTATGTACAGCTTTAGTAGCAGTAGGCGTCGGACCAGGGGATGAAGTGATAATACCCGGTTTCTCTTGGATAATGGACGCTATGGCTGTACTGTTTTTAAGAGCAATACCCGTGATAGCTGAGATCGATGAGACGTTATCGGTAGACCCTGAAGACCTTGAAAGAAAGATATCCGATAAGACGAAAGCTGTAATAGCCGTACACATGAGGGGTTTTCAATGTGACATGAACCGTATAAGGAAAGTAGCTACTGAGCACGGTGTTAAAGTGGTGGAAGACGTGGCTCAAGCATGTGGCGGCTCATACAAGGGTAGAAAACTCGGGTCTATAGGAGACGTAGCAGCATTCAGTTTTTCAGCTTAACAAAGCCATAACTGCTGGTGAAGGTGGAGCTGTTACCACAAACGACGATGACGTATACATTAAAGCCGCAGTCTTCCACGATGCCCCATTCTACCTGAGGTTTGGAGCTGAACCTAGCCTAGGGCTCAATTTTAGGCTTAATGAGGTTTCAGCGGCAATACTATTAGCTCAGCTTCGTAAAATAGATAGCATAATCTCTAGAATGAGGAGGCGTAAAGCCAACATAGTTAAAGCATTATCCGAACTAGACGGGATAGAAGTTCATAAGCCTGTAGACCCTCAGGGCGATATAGCCGTAGCTGTTGTGATTTTCCTAGAAAGCTTTGAAAAAGCCGAGCTTTTCGCTAGAGCCTTAAACGCCGAGAATATAGGTGCTTGGCATCTATTCAATCCAAACAGGAAGGACCTTCACGTATACTACCACTGGGATACGGTTATGAATAAGCTCTCCTTTGCCTCTAAAGGTTGTCCATATGCTTGCCCACTCTACGGTAAATCCATAGAGTATAGTAGAGAGATGTGCCCAAAGACTTTGAAAATCCTAGGTAGAGCTATCAACATAGACGTAAGCCCCCTCCTCACAGATGAAGATGAAGCTTCAATAATAGAGGGCGTTGAGAAGGTAGCTAAGGCAATCCTACGATAAACCGATATAGTCTCTGTTTTCTGCATAGACAACCCGCCCCCTAACAATGGTCAAGAGCACTCTAAGCTTTCTATCTAAAACAACCAAATCCCCATCAAAGCCGGATGCTATAAAACCCTTCCTATTTGAAACGCCTAAGAGTTTAGCCGGTATACTGCTAGCCATGAGTAAAACCTCCTTCATTGGATACCCTATACTTCTCATAAATCTAACGGTGTCAATCATGGATATTGTTGTACTAGCGAAGGAACGCATATCACGCGTGTAGGATATACCATCTTTGATCACGACCTCAGAGCCGTATGTATTTGAGCCCAGCTTATATATTCCATCAGGCATACCCGCCGCCCTCATAGCATCTGTGACAAGACATAACCTTCTAAAACCCTTGGTTTTCAAAGCCAAACGTACGAGAATCGGGTGGACGTGCCTCCCATCGGCTATTATCTCAGCCATTACACCATCCAAAACTAAAACGGATTCTAAAGCTCCAGGTATCCTATACGGTCCACGTTTAAACGAAATGCCTAAAGCATTGTATAAATGGGTTGTATGCCTTAATCCTACATCATAGGCTTTAACCATAACATCATATGGAGCATTTGAATGCCCTATGCTAACTACAATGTTCCTGCTGGAGAAGGCTTTAACGGCTTCAATTCCACCTGAAACCTCCGGCGCTATCGTGACCCTTCTGATGACGTCAGCATACTCTAAAAACGATCTTACGAGTTCTACAGTAGGTGTCTGTAGAAATTCTACCGGATGTGCTCCACACATCTCAGGGTTTAAAAATGGCCCTTCTAGATGCAACCCAAGTATTTCAGCCCCACCTGTAAAAACGTTTGAAAGCTTTCTAGAAGTCTCCAGAACTTTAAACGTATAATCTACAGGTGAAGATAATATTGTAGCTAAGAGTGAAGTTGTTCCACCACGTACGTGGTATTTACAAACCTCATTAAAGGCTTCAACGCTTCCGTCTGCAAAATCATAGCCTCCACCCCCATGAACGTGAACGTCTATAAAACCCGGTACGCATATTCCGTCGTTGAATCTGAGGACTGTTGCATCTTTAGACTTTTCAAAATCATCGCCCACATAACTTATCTTACCATTTTTCAAAACCACAATACCATTTCTAATCAAGGTGTTCGGGGTGTAGATTCTTCCAGCTCTTATCGCTAAGACCACGTAGCTTAGGAAATACTCATCACCTTTAAAAATTTTCGGAATACCACAGGTCTTTGAGAGTAAAAGCTTCAAATTTAGATGCAGGTTTAAACTTTACTAGTCTCTTGAGTGTTCTTCTACCGTATAAATGTATATACTCTTCTCATTAAATGATCGAATTAAGTTAAAAACACATATCTTCGAAGTCTTTTTAAACTAGCCTCCACCTCCAAACTTCTATATCGTAGAAAACGCCTATAGAAGATGATGAAACACAGCGAAGCCGAAGCCCTATCCAAATGTCATGGAGAGTTGGTGTTTAAAAGAATCATCATCTTCATAGATAAGCCTTATAGAGAATACAGGTGTAGTAAATGTGATAAATGGGTCTATCTACCAGATGCATCGGACACGGATGAGAAATTCTGCTTTGAAACGCAGATAAGAATATGAATTTTGGACAACTATTAAAGGGTTTAAAGGATAATATTATAACGCTATAACATCGTTAAAATCCTCTCACACTTTGAATTGAGCTTACCGTATTTGCTTCGAACGTAGGAGCTGATTATCCGCCAATCTTCCAACATTTTAGGTAGAAACTCTTTCACCACGTATGTTTCTACATAGTCTTCGAGTGATTTTTCCCGTTTAATGGTTCTTTTCCTCCAGTCAAAGGTTACCAGCCCAGCCCGACGTAGATGATTTAGACAGTTGAAGACCTGCTCTAGGCTGATAGAGTAGTCTATAGTGTTTCTCAAATCTTCGATTAAGGATTCTATTGAAATTTCATCTTCAGGTCTTAGACACACAACGGCTACTGTGTTCTGAATAAGTCTCACGGTTTTACTCATGTAAATCCCAATCCTTCTAGGCGACAGTAGGAACTGCTCTAAGCGATAACCATACTTCTTGTAAAACAGGCGTTTAATCAGCTCCGCTAGAGCTAAGTAGGAGCCGAGGATGACAGCTAGGGCTATGAATAACGCTGGAGGAGGCTTTACAAACCTAAAAATTGCCCCTATAGGTGTATAGGGCAACACAGATGCAAAGACGATTATAGCTATATTGTTTAGAAGCAGTAGTTTACTTGGGCGGCTCTTCCAGAATGGCGACTTCCTAGTTCTAATGACGAATATCACCAGTGTTTGGGAGACTAAAGATTCGATAAACCATGCCGTTTGAAACAGTTGTTCGGGAGCATTAAATACGAACAGCATTGTGAAAAATGTTAAGAAGTCGAAAAGAGAGCTTACTGGACCCAAGCATATCATAAATAGTCTGATAAACTGTACATCCAATTTCTTCGGCTTCTCGATGTATTCAAGGTCAACTTCATCCGTCGGTATTGCCGATTGTGAGAGGTCGTAGAGAAGATTATTAAGCAGTATCTGTATTGGAAGCATGGGTAGAAACGGTAGGAATAACGATGCGATTGCCACGCTGAGCATGTTTCCAAAGTTTGAGCTTACACCCATCATTATATATTTCATCGTATTGCCGAACGTCTTCCTACCCTCTAAAACACCATCGTAGAGCACAGTTAAATCCGTCTTTAGAAGTATAATGTCAGCAGATTCTTTTGCAACGTCAACGGCATTATCCACAGATATTCCAACGTCGGCACTCTTAAGCGATGGTGCATCGTTTATCCCATCACCTAGAAAACCTACGACATGACCATTATTCTTTAAAGCATTTATTATACGGTCTTTCTGCGCCGGTGTTACTCTGCAGAATACGTTCGCCTCTTCAACGACTCTTGCAAGTGCGTCATCACTCATCTGAGCTATTTCTCCCCCAGTAACGACTCCTCTAACTTCAAAGCCTAAGTATTCACAAACCTTTCTAGTCACCAGTTCATTATCACCTGTAAGTATTTTCAACTCTACACCTGCATTCTTCAAAAGTTGAAGCGACTTCTTTGCCGTCTCCTTTGGAGGGTCAAGGAAGGCTATGAAACCGAGGAAAACCATTTCATTCTCATCGTTGGCAGAGTATACGGCTTTCTCTACCTTTAAACGTTTATAAGCTACGGCTAAAACCCTAAAGCCTTCCGCACTTAGTTCAACGTACTTCTGCTTAATTTTCTGCTGTATCTCATCCGTCACGTCCATTATAATGTCTTTAATTTCACAGTATGAGCATATTTTCACAATTTCTTCGGGAGCACCTTTAGTGATCATAAACCGTTGTTTTTGATGATCGACTATTATGGATAAGCGTTTACGTACAAAATCAAACGGAATTTCATCCACCTTCGTATAATCCTTTATATCTATGTTTCTAAACGTAAGTACGGCTTCATCAATGGGACTTTTCAACCCAGTTTGAAAGTAGCTGTTGAGATATGAATATAGTAATACCTTCTCGTTTTCCTCCCCATTAACGTCCACATAAAGCACAAGCTTTATCCTATTTTCAGTTAAAGTCCCGGTTTTATCCGTACATAGAACGTCCATATTTCCAAAGTTCTGTATAGAAGCTAAACGCTTTACGATAACGCCTTTCTTAGCCATTGCGATCGCACCTTTGGAAAGGTTTACTGAAACTATCATCGGCAAAAGCTCCGGAGTCAAACCTACAGCTAAAGCCACTGCAAAGAGAAGCGATTCAAGTACACTACGCATGTAGAGGGCATTGATGAAAAAGACGAATAATACTAGGAAGAAGGTAACCTGTATTATCATATAACCGAAGCTTCTAATCCCTCTTTGAAACTCCGTTTCAGGCTCTTTCGCCGCAAGTTTAACAGCAATTCTCCCATATTCTGTCAAACTCCCGGTTTTAACTACAACTGCCGTTGCAGTTCCACTTACAACGGAAGTGCCCATGAAGAGGTAGTTGCTCCACTCTGTGATTGAAGGCTCGTAGGATTTTAAAGGCGTAGCTTTTTTCTCAACAGGGAAAGACTCGCCAGTTAATGCAGACTGATCTATGAACAAGTCTTTTGCATTTATCACGCGTGCATCTGCAGGTACTATATCCCCTGCTGAGAGATATATTACATCGCCGGGGACTATCTCAGACAACTTCACTTCACGTTTAACACCATCTCTTAATACAGTAGCTGTAATGGCTACCCTCTGCTTCAGCATTTCAGCTGCTTTTTCAGCTTTAGATTCTTGGTAAAAGTCTAAGAGAACACTGGCGAATACTATTAAGAATATTATAGCGGCATTTACAGTTTCCCCGAAAAAGCCTGAAATCAATCCAGCGACTAATAGTATGATTAGTAAGGGGCTTCTAAAGTGGGAGAGAAACTCTATAAAGGCAGTTCGCTTCTTCCTCTTGGCAAGTTCATTATAACTGAAGATTTTTAAACGTGCTTCAGCCTCATCGGATGAAAGCCCAGATAAAGACGTCTTTAAACGCGAGAGAAGCTCATCTATAGGTAACGTTAAAATCTCAGTTGAACTTGGCAAAGTCCAACTGGTAACTCCGCCCGTCGTAGATGTTTCTCTGTTTCGGTTGTGCATCTTCACAAACCCCATCTCTCTAAGTCGCTTTTAAACCGAATTTACATCTAAGCGATTGAGCACAACGCAGTATTATAAGAGTTTCCACTAGCACTATAGAATGGCTTAAGGTAGGGGGTAGCATATTTTGATTAGAAATTGGATAGAATCTTTGATGCTTTATAGACCTTAGAATAGACGCCGTTCAAACTGAGCCCCATTTCATTCTTATAAAACTTCAATAGAGCTTTAAGGGTTTTAACTTCAATTTTAAATTCGCTTAAAAGTTTGAGGTCTCTGAACTTTTCATCGTTTTCCAAGGTTAAGCAATAGTTGTAGACGTTTTCAACTCTTTTATCTAACGAATTTAAAAATTCTTCAATTATACGCTTTGCTGAGCATTCATGTATTAGAATAAGTCTTGAAGCACATGTAATTCTACCGCCATAAATTATTATCCTCTTAATTAGATTGCTAGGTGATACTATAGGCGTCTTATCATACTCCTCATATTTAGTATGGGGGAAGAGGTATATTGAAGGAGAAAGCTTAAAACATGGGCTTCTCCTTAAAAGCCTACTAACCGCTTTTCTCACGCGCACGTTACGTGGCAAATCGTATGCAACAAGTATTAGGCTTCCAAGATTGTAGATACCTTCTTCGAAATTTATAAAGGGTTTCTGAAGTTCTCTAGCCGTTTTAAGAACAGTAATGGAATCTAAGCAACTATCTATGACAGGCTTTAAATCTAAATCTAAGCTATTAGAACGGCTCATCCACAGCCCTTTATGAATCCTCAAATACCCCCTTTCAAAAAGATATGTAACATCCTTCGGCCGTAAAGGTTTCCCCCAGACTATATATAGGGGCATCTAGACATCATGGTATAGTTTCTGTCACATAAATAGTTTATCATTTTAAAGAAAAAATGGGGGGTTAAGTAGTGGAGTTAATTTTAACTCCACTACTTCTTTTTCTTCTTCTCCTTCTTCTCCTCCTTCTTCTCCGCAGCCATGGGGAAAACACCCCCCAATTAGAATAAGTCTTCCTCTCCTTCCTCCAATTCTTCTCCTTCAAAGACCTCTAGAATCCACTTCCGTCCTGTACGCTTTATAACGAGAGTAGTACCGCAGTAAGGGCAGTCTATAGTGGTTTCCGGTTGAGGCTTATTACCTATATCGACCTCTTCGTCACACATTGGACACTTTGCATTAACCATTGCTTTTTCCTTCCAATAGGAAGGAAAACGCTAAAATGCTAAAGGATTTACTCACACCACTATACCTATAGAATAAGGTATTGAACAACCAGAAACTTTTAAAAAAGGCTATTTTTTAATTTAAAGCTTAATTTTTTGAAATTTTAAAATTTAAGCTATAAAAATGCTTATTTTAATTTGAATGACAGAGAAAACCGTAGAACAAATCTGTCACTAAAGACTACAACTATCCATAGAAATTTGGCAGTTGTAAACTTCTCTAGCGATTTTTAATTCCGTATCTCTCAATGACTACACATTCTAGCTTTATGGGTTTCTGCGTTAGACGGAGACTTTTAACATCTTAAATAACTTCTTCCGGTAGCAGGACTACGTCTCTTAACCCCCTCTTTCGGACAAACTCCTTAAGCTCTCTATCTAAAGTCAATAATTTGAGACCTAGAATGGACGAACTCGCATAAAGTATATTGTCTATCATGTCCCTACTTCCCAAGGAGTATAATCTTAACGCTTCTCTAAATGCTTCAGAGCTTTCTTTGACTTTAATGTATCTGCCTCCCTCGATTATACTCCTTAATCCCTCGTTAAACCGCTCAACATCTAAGCTTTTATCCCTCATTAATCTGATGGCAATCCATAAAGATTCTAAAATGCTGAAACTAGAGTAGTATAGCTCAGCCTTTTTCTCCACTAGCCTTCCAAAACATTCCAACACTTCTCCATCCACGTCAATACCTAATGTTGGGAGTAAAAATGATGTATCAAGAAGAATCTTCAAAGTATTTTGCCTGCACTTCAAGACTTATCGCCTCAATTTGACTAGGATTTATCGATGCAAATTTCGTACCTGAAAGGGCGAGTTGTATTGGGTCTTTAAGTACTTCCAAAACTAATACGCCACTGGAAACCCTTAAAAGCACTTTTTCCCCTTCTCTTATACCAAGAGCTTTAACGACCACCCTAGGCAAGTAGATAGCATACTTCTTTCCGACACGTGCTTCTACTGTCAGACTCATATTCAATATACCTGACTTATAGATGGTTGGTCGGGTATAAAAGTATTCCTTTACGAGCAGGATGCTAAGCCATGATGCCTAAAATTGCGTCAGCCTTCATTTAGAAGAAGCGTTGTTTAAATGTCCCCGTAACTCTAATCTTCGACGAGTTTACGCTTCAAATCTAAGTAGTAGGAAGTTTTTAAGCGGAACGTCTGGAGGTATTGTATGATCGACTGTTGGAATATACCCTCCCAGTTCAATCATAGGTGCTATTTTACCGTACACTTCTCTCTCGATGGCTTTCCTACCGTTTGCGAGCGCCCTCTTATCTATCCCACCATATAGCGCCAGTTTCTCACCGTATTTCCTCCGAATCTTTACAGGATCCATGTCTGAAGTGGCTTCTAAAGGCCAATGTGCATTCACACCAGCCTCTATCATTAGAGGGATGAGCGGTTCAGTATTACCATCGCTGTCCAATTCTATAACCTTCACCCCATGCCTCCTCAAATATTTAATAATCTCTTCATATCGTGGAAGGAAGAAGTCGCGGAAGATTTTGGGCGATATTAACGGTCCACCTTTACATGCGAAGTCTTCGTTGAAGATGAACGCGTCAACCTCAACTTCTCTTAAAGCTTTTTCAGTAGCTTTCATGAAGAATTCGACCATGAAGTCGAGAATTTCATGTATTAAATCCGGCATCTTGTAGAAGGCTATAGACAATCTAACAGTACCCATCATATTCCTCAAATTCCAGTATAAACCTCCGAAGCCGCAGTTCTCAGTCAAATATAACGGATAGTCTCCAATCTTCCACTTCCTCCTCAACATCTCCCAGTTTTCAGGGTATCTTCTAGGATCGTAGGGGTCGAAATGCTTTTTAAATTCTCGAAAGCTTTCACGGTCTTTAACATAGAAGTCTATGTAGGTGTCCATTGATGCTCTAGTGCCATGAGCTTCACCTTCCTTCAAAGCCCTTCTAATACGCCCCCACTTGTCTCTAAAAACCAGATAACGGTCATCTTCAGAGATAACCTTCTCCTCAAAACCTGGAATCGGTTCCAAGTTTAAAGGAATAAAGTCTCTCTTATCGAGTTTGGCGAATTTAGGCTCACCTCTAAACCAATCTCCTCTAAGTTCTTCTTCACTTAAACCCTCTTGAAGCCATCTATCATACGTCTGACCCCATATTCCAAGCTCCCAATACGGATACCTATCAACCTTCTGAAAACTAACAGTAGCCAGAAACTTCTCTAGATCGTTCATGTTAAAACTCTATTTGACACATTGATGATGTGAAAAGAGATATAAAGTTAGAGGTGAATCTTCAGATTGGAGCTGATTCTATGTCCATCGTTAAACTCAGTAGGAGGACTTACTACGATAAAGTTTATGGATGTTGGCTGGGTAAGAACGCTGGTGGAACATTAGGTGCTCCTCTTGAGCGTATATTCGGACAAGAGGAGATGTTTGACGTCTGGTGGTATCCGAAGCTTGTTGAAGGTGGTATTCCAAACGACGACCTCGAGATTCAACTGGTTTGGCTTCAAGCCCTCAGAGACCGAGGCATCAATATAACCGCGCGGGATTTAGCTGAATACTGGCTCGATTGTATACTGTATAATTATGACGAGTATGGGTTGCATAAGACCAATTTAAGGAAAGGATTGCAACCGCCAGTTTCAGGATGGTATAACAACTGGTTTAAAGATTGCATGGGAAGCCCCATACGTTCGGAAATATGGGCTTGTATAGCACCAGGCTCTCCTCACATAGCGGCATGGTATGCCTACCAAGACGCTATATGCGACCATGCTGGAGGAGAATCTGTCTACGGTGAAGTCTTCAACGCCGTGGTAGAATCCTCAGCTTTCCTAGTAAGCGATAGAGTTAAACTGGTGGAGCTAGGTCTTTCAGCAATTCCGGAGAATAGTATGACTGCGAAAGCCATCCGTACGGCTTTAAACTCTTATCTCAGCGGATTAGACTGGAGGAAAGCGCGTGAGAAAGTTAAAGAAGTAGCCTACAGTCCAATAGCTCAGTATTCTCCGATAAATCTAGGCTTCCAAACAATCGGGCTTCTCTATGGGGAGGATTTCGGAGACGCTATGTGTAAAGCCGTAAACTGTGGATGGGATACAGACTGTACAGGTGCTACTGTAGGAGCAATATGGGGCATAATCAACGGTGCAAGCGGGCTTCCGGAGAAATGGGTTAAACCTTTAGGAGAGCAAGTCCTCGTAAGCCGTGGAATAGTAAACATCCATGTTCCTAGGAACTTACACGAACTTACGGAAGAAGTGTGTGCAATAGGCGAACGTATTTTAAACTCATTCAACTCTTTCGTGAAATTATCGGATGAAGACGATTTTTCCGGAGCTGAAGAAGCCTTACTGAGTTCTTTAAAGGATGTGAAGAAAGTCTACGGTATTCCCTACAACTGTGTATGCTTCGATCTAACCGCTGTAGAAGCTTCAATCACGTACGTAGACGGTCCCGCCATCCTCCCAGATACTCCAAACCGGTTTAAAATCTCCATAAGGAATACTAGACCAACATCTATATCTGGAAAACTCACCGTACATATTCCCAAGGGTTGGAGTTTAAAGCCATCTTCAACCTATTGCTTCAATTTAAATCCAAAGGAGGGTAGTGAAATCGAATTTTCAGTAACATCAAACGTATACAGTATAGAGACTATTAATAGAGGGGCTGTTGAAATTTCAATTTATGGGAGGCCAAGTCTCCTATGGATTCCACTGAACTTTGTTGGAGGATTCCGTTGGCTTGTTTCAGAGGTCTTCAGAAAACCCGTTTCCTTAGACGCTGAATTTCCACCTGAGAGGGACGTAAAGCTTATGGAAGTTGGTGAAGGGTGGAAAGCCGTCTCTTGGCCTGAAAACACTTTAGAAATAGAACAGTTCTTTAAGGGTGAACCTGGAGTCATATACCTACGTCACTTCATCTACTCTCCTAGTGAACTAAAAGTCGTGTTGGGAGTACCAAACAATAGTAAAATGCGTTTATGGTTAAACGGTGAAAAGATACATGAAACAAGACAGACCGTTCCGCTGAGACCGAATTACGGCGGCGACGGGTCTAACTATGCAACCGCTACTCTTCAGAAGGGGTGGAATCACATAATGGTAAAGATACTGCGGTACGATGAGCCTGTAAGAGCACACTTTACGGTAGCTGATGCTGAATGGCAAGGTGGAATAATCGATCTGATCCGATGTAAATTTCCATGGGAGTATAAAGACGTTTAAACCCTTCTAAGTCTACTCGGTATTTGCTGTCCCACGTCCATATAGGCCATTTCTTCAAGCTTTGTAGCTCTAAGCCCGCAGATACCTGGTATTAAATTCTCCTCCTTACCGAGTATCGTCCTAACAAAATTTACGTCTGGGTTTGGACTGACTCTTGGAAGTAGGCTCCAGTCGATTTTCGTCACATTTGAATTGGAATCTTCAACATAAACGGCCCCATTTACTACATGAATAGCACCCTTTGAACACCAAACCCTAACTTCCTCAGTCACACCAGTATGCGGTCTCGGATGCCCTCCAGATATGGATATCGACGCTAAAGCCCCATTAGATAATTCTACGGCTAAAACAGCGTAGAGTTCTACTGAAGCCCCAGCCCTATCCATAAAAGCTTTAACCTTCACGGGCTCCGTATCAGTCATCCAAAGTATTACATCCACTAAATGCGTCCCGGATGCTTTAAGCTGACCTCCACCTGAAACTTCAGGGTTTAAATAGAATCTACCAGCCGCTACGAGGTTTTGAACAAGCCAACCGACTATCATATGGGGTTCACCCAATTCACCGCTTAGAATCTTACGTCTAGCATAAACGTACTCCGGTTGACAGTGCCGCTGATATCCTACCGTTAATACGAGGTTACGTTTAGAAGCTTCATTAACCATATCCTCAGTCTCTCTAACTGATAGAGCCATGGGTTTTTCCACAAGCACGTGCAACCCGCGTCTAAGAGCCTTCATAGTATGCTCATAATGCACATTATGAGGTGTACATATAATGACTGCGTCTAGCTCTACACAATTCAACATGCTGTCGTAGTCTTCGAAGATGGCGTTTTGATCCAGCACCTCTGGAGCTATATTCCTAAAAACGTTTACATATCTTCTCAAATTCTCAGCGTTGTTTTTAACGATATCACATAAGGCTACTATTCTAGCTTCTCCCTCTCTTAGAAGGCTAAGCCTCCTAACATGCTCCCAACTTATGCTACCGCAACCGACTATCCCAATTCTAACGCTCATATGGGTCTGAAATACTATAGAACTTTTACTGCTTTTAGTTTTTCAGCACGCGATTAAGTGTAACTCAATGATGGAAACTGAGCGAAGGGAAGATTAATGTAAAAATATTCACAGCCTACTTGTCCAGTAGCGGTTTTATATCCAGTATATAGCATAGGTCTATCAGTTCTTTTTCGTAATTGCCATAACACATAGATATGTACTCGCTTCTCTGGTTTTGAATAAATTTCTCCAAGTCTCCGTTTAGTTTTACGAATGCATGCGGCCAGTGTGGAAAACCGCACTCGGTGAGAGCTACATCTACATCCTTTGGAATGAAAGCTTCTCCCGTAGCTATGTGCATACAGTATTCTCCTTTGATTCTACATAGCCGAAGCATAGTAACTGGTCCGGGTTTACATACGAATCCAACGCAAATGCCGTCGGCGGCTCCTTCAGTCGGCAAACCTCTACGTTTTAAAGTCACTTTTTTACATCTTCGGCTAGAGATATTGGCGCCGCTCCATCAGATGCTAGTTTAACAACATTCTCCCACTTCCTAATCTGCTGTACGTCTGGGTTGAACGTAGGCTTTCCACTTAACAAGTACAATATGTATGCGGATAACGCCGTGTTAACATCACCTATACATGAGGTGACAATCCCTTCATCTGGTAGAAGACTCTGCGCTAAACAGGCTGTTGCATAGTGGTCTCCAAGCTCTGGAAAACATTTAACCGCTACAACGTTATACTTCCTATCTAAGACAAGCTTCTTCAGCGCAATGTATAATCTTATAGACCTCTCCATGACCTCATCGAGTTTAGGCAACCTTTCATACCTTTCCCTCAATTCTCCATATACTTTCCTCACGTCTTCCTTTGGAATAGCTTCAGCCAACTCAATAAGCTCATACTGATCTACGTGTTCAATTTTAACTCCGAATTTTGATAACACCTGTGCAATATCTACTGATCCCGTAACGGCACCCATACTGTAGCCTCCTATGAGCCCTAAAGTCGTCCTCTTAAGCCTATTAGCAACTGCCGCCGCTCTAATGAAAGCCAATATACTCCTCATAGTCTCTTCTTCATCTGGATAACCGTAGACGATCCTATGCTTAACCCCGACTTCATCTAGAGCGCCGTGTAAAGCCAATACACCACCAGTTGCCCATCCTATGGGGGTTGGTGTACACCATATTAACGCGGGTACTGGAAGGTGACGTGCAGTCCTCCAAATTTCTGAAGCCCAAAGCCATGTAGCAACGTAGAAGATAATGCAGTCAACATTCTGCCTCTCACATTCTTCTACAGTCTTCTCAATCTCCCAACTTCTTGAAAGGACTTCACCAAATCTATAAACGTCTAATCCAGCTTTCTTAAGAGAAAGGAATCTTCGACAAGTTTAACGTCGATCATAGGTCTACCCAGTGCATCTTTCACTTCGGAATGCACACCACAAACTATAAACCCAACTTTAATATTCAATTTAACATCCTCCTAAAAACCAATTGAGCTCTATCTTCACATAAAACTTTCTATGCTTAAATGGCTGGAAAGACGTTTAGACTTTAAGGAATAGTTATGAATCTTCATGAAGATTCGAGAAAATAGTATATACCGCTTACGCTACTCTAATAGGCAGAAATAGCGACTTTACTTCATTAATTCAAAATTTGACTTTGAGTTTAAGGTTTGAACGGAGAAGTTTCTGTGGAGAATATAGGTGTAGAGATGAAGTCTTTTGAAAGACTCACGCTTAGGGATGGTGGTGGATTGATAAGGATGCAATTCAAAACACCCGTCTTAATAAGTTTTCCGAAGAGCTGGGTTAAATTCGACAAGAAGGTCCCAGTTAGGCACAGCCTATTTCCCATACCATCTCTTATGATCCACGGTTTAGCTGAACACCGGAATACGTATTCGCCTGAAAACTTAAGAATACCGAACATAACCAAGCTTAGAACCTACAGCAATTACTCACTGGTTGAGCAAGACTTCAACATAAAACCCGTCACAGCGATATACGATGAAAAGCGTAGACCGAGGGGGTTCACCGGATGGGTCTTATACAAGCATAGGAGGTTGAACCGAAACCTAGATGATGCTCTTCTAAAACTTCTAGACTACGTCAACTACATAGGCGTCGGAAGGTCTAGGAGCATAGGCTTCGGCGTAGTAGAAGTCAAACAATACTAACACACAACGGAGAGCAACCGTAATTCGATATCGGAAAAATCCGACGAGGATACCGTCTGAACCTTCAACTATCCTCTCTGATTTGGAAATTAACAAGATAAAAAAGAAGAACTCAGAAAACTTACTTTAATATAGATTTACAGCAATGACTCTGTTCACAAAGTTTTAATCATCCCTATTGTAATGTATATACGTGGAAGGTTGGAGCGGGGCTTTTACGTAGGGGAGGCTCTAGTAGGTTTAGGTTATGAAGCCGCTCACGTTGATATAGTGATTGGAGAGAAAAATGGACCAGTTGGTTTAGCATTTACAAATGCTTTATCAAATCCCTCTGCTGGCCACACAGCTATGCTCGCCGTACTAAGGCCCAATTTACCAGTTAAGCCTAGTACTTTGATCGTATCCAAGGTCACGGTCAAAAGTATGGAGGATTCTGAGAAAGTCTTCGGCCCTGCTCAAGCGGCTGTTGCTAAGGCTATAGCTGACGCTGTTGAAGAGGGCATTATTCCAAGAGATAAATGTGAGGATTGGGTTATAGTGGTTTCAGTCTTCGTACATCCTAAAGCTAAAGATTATAGAAAGATCTACCAGTTTAACTATGCCGCTACAAAGCTGGCTACTAGGAGGGCTTTAAAAGGGTATCCGAGTATTGATAAGATTCTCAAGGAAAAGGATAGAGCCGTTCATCCTGTTATGGGCTTTAGGGTTAGAAGGCTCTGGAGTCCACCATATTTGCAGGTCGCATTGGACCTAAGTAGTCTCGAAAAGGCTTTAGAAGTAGTTAAACAGTTGCCTAAGAGTGAAAGAATTATTCTCGAAGCTGGCACTCCGCTCATAAAAGCCTATGGTGTTGGAGTTATCGGAAGAATAAGGGAGGTATGGAGGGATGCATTTATAGTCGCAGATTTAAAGACAATGGATGTTGGTAGAGTTGAGGTTAAAGAAGCTGCTGACGCCACTGCAGATGCTGTCTGCATACTCGCCGCCGCATCAAAGACTACTATAGATAAAGCTATACTTGAGGCCCAGAAGCAGGGGGTTTATTCAATACTAGACATGATGGAAGTTTCAGATCCAATAGCTAAAATCGAAACGTTAGAATATAAGCCTGACATAGTTCTTCTACACATTAGCGCCGACGTTGAAAGGAAGACCGTAGAATCCGGTAAACCAGTAGAATTTAGATGGAATGAGATATCTGAAGTTAAAAAACGTTTTAAAGTCCTCGTAGCGGTTGCTGGAGGAATAACACCATCTTCAGCTATTGAAGCCTTAAAGAGCGGAGCGGATGTGATAGTTGTTGGAAGATATATAGTTGGAAGTGGAGATCCCAGATGGGCTTCTGAACAGTTTCTAAACTTAATGCCACCAGAGCCAGATGTCATGAGGCTTACATTGGATGAAGATGAATCTATTGGTGAAATTTGACGCATGAATACTACTTAAGAGCACTGATGGGGATTAGGGGGCAACTCATGCCTATAACATCTAAGGAAAGAGTATTGGCTACGTTCGAGTTCGAGCTGGTGGACATGATACCTATACACCACATAGGCTTCTCCGGGGACGCGGCTTCAAAAATACTAGGACGTGAAGTCTACGTTGGAGGTGGAATACAGCAGTGGAGGGAGGCGAAAGTGCTATGGGAGGGTGAAGAGGCTCACCGGGAATTTTTGAAAAGATCTATTGATGATGCTTTTGAAATAGCTAAGGCAACGGATCAGGATATCATACGTTTTCATTATTGGCGTCTCCCCGTAAAACCTACGATGAAGATCGATGAATACACCTTCCTTTACGGAGATCCTAAAGGGGAATACGTAATAAGACGCTATAACCCATCTTCTGAACTCTTTAACATCGTTAAAGAATATCCTCCAAAGGAGAAGATGGGTCTAAGCGTTCGACTTAAGAGAGCGGAGGAATATCTCACTAGGATGGAGGAATGGTTGGAGAGCTACCGTCCAAGAGCTGAAGAATTTCAAGAAATACGTAGCTTGACGGAAAAATACGGCGGAGAATACGCTGTTAGGGTAAACGGTGGATCTGTAGGCATTGGGTTGAGCACAGAAGACCTCATATGGCTTATAGCCGTGAAGCATAGACCGGATTTAGCTGCCCGTTACTTAGATATACAAGCGGAGTTAGCTGTAAGACAGATAAAGTATTTTGCAGATGCAGGGGTGAAATTGCTATTCGGCGGAGTAGATATCGCTGATAATAAAGGCCCTTGTCTCCCTCCTAAGACTTTCCGTGAGCTTGTCTTACCTAGAATACGTAGAGTTGCCGAAGAATGTCATAAACACGGCATATACTACTTATATGGTAGCGATGGAAACCTTTGGCCAGTCGTCGATGACCTTTTCGGAAAATCCGGAATTGATGGCTACTATGAAATAGATCGAAGGGCTGGAATGGATTTACGTAAACTTAGAGAACGTTTCCCCAACCTCGTACTCATAGGAAACATAAGCTCTTACACATTATACTGTGGAAGTAGAGAAGATGTGGAGGCTGAAGTTCGGTCATGCCTTGAAGAAGCTAAGAGGAGGAGAGGAATCATAGTCGGAGTTTCAAACTACATAGTCCCGGGAACTCCAAAGGAGAATATAGACACCTTAATTGAAGCAATTAGAAAACACAGGAAGATTTAGTCTTGTGTATGATAAAGAAGTTAAGCGGTTATTGAGGAACATAGTCTTACACAAGCTAATGCAACCAAGAAGCTTGGAATCGCTTAAGCAACTATAAGCCAGTATTTGAGACACGAGTGTGCGCATAAAGGCTTAGAGGATTTTGAGGAATTTATCTCCTTCGACTTAACTAATCATATGGCTTCTGGAAGATAGATTCTGAGGGTTAATGCTAAAATTCTGTAGATATCCCCTTGATGCGAAAAGGTAAATTATTGAAACAAAGCGTTGTGGAGATGATACACTAAAAATTGCTATTCTATTAGAGAAAGAATTTTCTCGATATTCTCCCCCCAATATCTTCTTTTTATCATCCTCACTGATCCCCGACTTCTCAATCATCAACTTTGACGCCTCGGCGTACAAGATAGGTATTCTAGTTCCAAAAAGTAATCTCGAACTACCAATCTGCGCTACTAAGCGCTCAATGCAGTCGAATGGGCCGCCGAGCCCGTCAGTAGATATGTAGAAGTTTTGGTTTTTCGAGGCATATTTTAAAAGCTGTTGAACAGTGTTTGAAAAATGTTTTCCACCACCCACTATGAACACATTCTCTCGATACCGATTAATAACCTGTGCAACTTCCAATATTGGAGTCTCTGGAACAAAACAGTAGCCTAGATGATGCCTCATGTCTAAGAGACTGGTTTGAATGAATATTGGTAAATTCAGCTTTCTAGCTTCCTCGGCCAGCTTCGACATCTCATTTGATAGTAAGTTATATTTAAAGTTATTAAGTTATTATGATAATCTGGGTGGAGCTTTACACCCTTAACCCCATACTTATCAACGCACTCCCTCAAATGATCCCTCCAATTTACAAAATTTAGGTTAATTACTGCAAATGGTATAACCTCCCCGGATGCTGCTTACATATCTCGCATAATTCAAAGTTTCCTGCCTCATAGTTGTAGTGAAAGACGCTGTTTAAAGATGTTACCACAGCCTTATCGATTCCAGCTCTATCCATCAATGTTAAGATGCCCTCTGCAGTCTCATATTTTAATGGCATAAAAGGCCATCTACCTAGATAGGCATTTACATCTATGATCATTCAACTCACCTCTTTTAGAAGTTTGAGAGCATTTTCTCCCAGTATCTTTCTCTTATCACCTTCACTGATATCTGCGTACTTGACCTTAGCCAGCTGAGATATGTAGCTCCGACCGGGTGCATCAGAACCGAATAATATCCTGCTGGCTCCTATCATCTCTACAGCACTTTCTATAATGCCTCTTTCAGGGTCAAAGCCAGATTTATCGAAGTAGATGTTTGGATAAGGTCTTGCAGCGTCAAGAGCTTTCGCCCACATGCCCCCCATATGGACAAAAACAAACTTAGTATTAGGGTATCTTCTCCCCAGTTCCGCAATTATACGCACTGGAAAGGAGAAACCCTCTGATATGATGAGAGTTCTCGCCTCATGCATTAAACCCTCCTCATCATGCCAGCTATGTATAACTACAGGGATATCAAACTCCGCCGCCTTTAAGAAGATGGTGTGAGCGCTAAGTAGGCCTGAGAGGGACCAGTTTGGCTCAGCATGGATCTTCACTCCTCTAAAACCATACTCCTTTACGAATTTCTCTATGATTAACGGCGCCTTTGGATCTGTACAGCATCCCCTAACGAATCCTATCAATTTATCTCGATGCTTATCCACAAGTTCTCTTACGAATTCATTATTACTGGAGAGCCCTAGAATTACCTGCTTGTCAATGCCAGCTTTTTGAGCTACAATTAGCATATTCTTAAATTTCTCCCTCCACTCTACCTCTACATATTCAAGTCCACTAAAAGGAATGTGGACGTGCATATCTACAATCAACTTAAACCCTCTATCAAAGCAGTATGTAGACTTTAACACGGTTAAAGCTTCTAAAGCCTCTATTCCATATTTTCTCCTATAGGTCTCCCAGCCTCTACTAGGCTGTTATATCGTATAGGTTCATGTCTAATGCGTCTTCTACAGATCTTCCTGCGAAGAAATCTTCTAGAGATTTGATGACCGTTTTACCTATCATGTGGTAGCCGTAGTATCCCGCTCCGGCCACATGAGGAGTTATGTAGACGTTTTTAAGATATCTAAGTGGGCTGTCGGGAGGTAACGGTTCAGGTTCTGTAACGTCTAGGAAGGCTATTATGCGTCCTTTCTTACATTCCTCAATAAGGGCATCGTGGTCTATTATTCCCCCTCTAGCGGTGTTTATCAGTATAGTTCCATCCTTCATCCGTCTAAGCTGGTCACGGCCTATCATGTGGTAGGTTTCACCCGTCAGAGGTGCATGTATGCTTACAACGTCAGATTTTTCGAAAAGCTCGTTCAACTCTACTCTTCTAACACCTAGCCTACCTGCCTCCCACTCTGAAAGATATGGGTCGTATACGAGAACCTTAACATCGAAAGGTTTGAGAAGCCTTATAACTTCTCTACCAACTACACCCGCTCCAACTATACCCACGGTAGCACCCATGAGAAATTGGCCGTTTTCCGGTATTTCTCGACTCCTCCAAACGCCCTTCTCCCTGTAAGCTTGTATGTGATCAAACCAACGCCTCAAAGTCATGATCATCATACCCACTGTAGACTCAGCCACGTTATAGGCTATAGCCCTCCTACAGCTTACAACACATATACCACTAGGTATGACATACTTCTCGACCACGGATTTAGCCAGTATGGGTCTAACGGACCCGGCGGAATGGACGATTATCTTAAGCCTATCCGCCTTCTCGAAAACCTCATCTGTCAACTCCGGACTTCCCCAACCAGTTACAAGCCCATCCATACCAGTTATGAGCTCAGCGACTTCGGTTGAAGATAGGTCGCGGTCTTTAGTATTAATCCTCACGTCGAAAAGTCTGAGAAACATTTCAAAGTCTTCTCTGGTGAAGACCCTCTCCGTATGAGCCTTAGTCGGAATGTAAAGTATCCTACGCTTAAACATGACAGGTCTAACTCCCCTTCAAATAGACTTTAAAATCTCCTTAACGTAATTTAGATCCCTCTTAGCTTGCTCTATTATCTCTCTAAGAGGCATTTCCTCATACTCGCAATGTACTGATACAGGCCCTTTAAACCCTATACGTTTGAGTATTTCAAATACCTTCCTCCATGGGACCAGCCCCTCGCCCATCGGGACGACGCGGGCAATCCATCTCCCGCCTTCTTTAAACCATCCGAAGTCTTTAACAGCCACCATGCGTATGTGATCCGCCAATATATCCATGCCCATGAGCCAACCGGCCAGTCCACCTTCAACAACCATGTGACCTGGGTCTATGTAGGCTCCGATGAGGTCTGGGTCGAATTCTTTTAAAATCTCCCATAGGATGGCTGGTTCAGCTGACATGTACATTCCAGAGTGTATGTGTACACCGGCGGTTACACCATACTTTCGACTCAGTTCTTGAATCTTCTCCAATTTTCCACGTACATCCTCCATCTGGCTTCTAAGGAAGCCGAAGCCCCTATACATCCAATACCCAAGCTTCAGATACTTGACGCCGCACTCCGATGCCACTTTAAACGTCTCCTCAGCATAAGGTTCATTTGCATTTGTTATAGACGTCGTTATCATCGGAACAGACAAACCTTTAGAGTTCAGTATTTCTATGGCCTCTGGAAGCTTCTCTTTAACTTCTTCCGGGCTTATGTAGCCTCCAGGTCTAACCGTTAAATCTACGCCTTCAAAGCCGATGTCGGCCATGATTTCGCCGAACTCGGAGAGCGGGAGCTTCTGAAACATTTTAGCGAAAACTATAAGCTTCATAAAACCACCTCAAAACGTAGAAGCCTTTATACGTTCTACAAGCTCCACCGTCTTAACAGCGTCTTCAAAGCTCGTCTCAGGCATCCTATCTTCCCTTATACAGTCTATGAAATGTCTATTCTCTTGGAGATATCCATAGATTATATGGAAGTCTCTACAACCTCCGACGAGGTCGAGGTTTCTCATAATCTCAGCCTCCCCGTAGGGTTTATCGCCTTTCAATATTAAGGCCTCCTGCTTTTCAGGCTCAAATGGAACATTTACAAATGCATATACGCCTTTCGAGTGCATTTCAAAGTAGTGTATTCGTCCACCTGAAGAGTAGTTTGAGCATAAATGTCCTACACATCCGTTTTTAAACCTTATAAGAGCGTTAAAGCTGTTCATGTAGTCTGCGTAGAAGCTTGCAACATAGCTGACGACCTTCTCAGGCTCCCCACCCATAAACCTTAAAGCGTCAACTGCATGTATAACGTCCGCCACCAGATGGCTTACACAACCCCAAGGTTCAGGTTGACCTATCATATTCTTATGGAATACAGCTGTACAGTGCGTTATAGGGCCGTATTCTTCAACTACACGTTTAGCCTCTCTGAAAACTGGTATAAACCTCCTGTTGAATCCGACCATGGTTTTACAACCATATCTCTTAGCGGCTTCAGCCATCCTCCTAGCCTCTTCAACCGATATACCTGGAGGTTTCTCTATGAAAACGTGGAGACCACGTTTAAGACAATTTACGACGATGTTGGCTAAAGGCTCGGCGCTTGCATAGTGGCCAATGGGGACAGGCGCCATAATAACGTAAACAGCGTCTAAAGATACCTCCTCAAGCATAAGCTTGTAGTCTCTAAAACGCCACTCAACACCATATCTTTCGGCAGTCCTATTAAGCCTACCCTCATCTAAATCGCATATAGCGGCTATCTCAACATCTTTAAAACTCGCCAACGACGGGTAATGAACCCTATTAGCCATATCTCCAGCGCCTATAAAGCCCACTCTAACACGGTCCATGTTATTTAAAACCTAACTGTAAAAGAATATAAAACATTACTTTACCACAACCTGCAACTTCCTGTATGTGATGTTAAAGTTTTTACGTTACTGGTATAGTATCAAGAGTTGTGAAAGCCTTGGATGCGTATGAGGTTTTATCTTCAGCCAAACCTGAAGAGTTGAAACATCCATGTGAAAGCTTAGACTATGCTGATCACGTCGTTAAAACAACCATGATGGGTTATCCTCAATTAGCTGCCGATAGCCTACTGAATCCAGATCTAATCGGTAGACTGGCCGATATAGTTGGCTCTATAGTTAGACAATTGAACCTAATCTTTATGGAGGCGAAGTGGGTTGGGAAAAAGAGGGAGGACGTCATCGTCCGGAGGGGACGGGCATACGACGTTCTCCTTGAGATAGCCATAAATCTATTCGGTTTGGAGAGGGAGTGGGTCGGTTTCGCTGAGAGGGATGTTGAAGATTCTCTGAAGATTATAAGAAACACGCTATCTACTTGGGAGTCTACTGAACGTAAAGAATGTGGAAGTGCTGAAGTAGCTAAGGCTGTTGTCAGGTTGAAGATTGAGGATATGAAGAAGGTCATGCGCGGAGATCCTAAAGGTGTGAAAAGCATGGTTGCCGTTATGGGTGAAAACGTCGATAAGAAACTTGATGAACGTAATATTATGCTAAGCTTTCTAGACGCCTTAAAAGAGGAGATTCAAGGCAACATATACTACGTTATGTCTAAGAGAGGGATGTGTAGATTTGGTAACGATTACGCTTTAGGTCTTAGATGGCTTAGAAGATTGGGCTATGTGCAAGTTTCAACAAACCCCGTCTTAGCGGCTATAGCCTATAGGGACGACCCGAGTCTATGGGATAAGTTTGAAGACTATCTTAGGAAAAACCCGAGTTATCTGAAGGACATAGATAACCGTCAAGATGAGCTTGCAATGCTAGCCACTATGTTAGCGCTCTGGCCTAACATGGAGGTTTTCAGACCAGTCTTCTACTTAAAGAGCTTTTCAGACGGTATGATAAGCTACCAGTTGAATCCAAACGTGGCCGACGACGTTAATAGGAGCATCGAAGATGCTTTAAAAATCTACAAGGCTACTCAAGAGTACTTTATGAAATACGACGAGTACCTCCTATGGGGTTGGTCGAAGGACGTTGAAAGAGGGAGACCGAACATCGTGTTTAAAGTAGCTGGAAGTAGTCCCGCGGCTATAGAGATCACAAGCGTACTTGAAAGTCTAGGGATAGGTACAAACAACACGATAACCTTCACAGTATCCCAAGAGGTTTCACTGATACTTGCTAAGATCCGCGGAAGAGCTAAAGCCGTTAAAATGGGCATTAAAACGACTAGAGTTTACGAGACAAACATGGGTGGTAGGCTTGAGGGACACCTTAGAGAAGTTAAAGCAGCACAATTGATAATGGATGCTTTAAAGCGTTTCGAAAATCCTGAGGCTAAACTCATAGAATTCTGCAAGAAGCTAGGTGTACCGGTGGCTAGTGAAGCTGAAGCGTGGGTCGGTGCAACTGGATGGGGGTATAACTACAAGGCTAAAACGTTTGAGGAGAAGGTTACTTTAGCATCTTTCAACCAGTACTTGAAAACGCTAATTAATGAACATTTAGCGATGCTCCTAGTAGAGGCGAAGATGTTCAACTCTAGGGAGGAAGCGTTAAACTACTTGACAAATTGGGAGAAAGCTATAGGGCTTGCCGGGACTCTAGTAGCTCAAAGGGTTTGGTGGATATTCTTCAGCCCTGAAAATAGGGCTAAATGGATTAGCTACTTGACCTCCGAGTATGGTTTAACAAGAGAGGAAGCTGAAAACGTCTTAAACGGCATAGATGTATTGCCAGCTTCCAAGAGGAAGCCTATGGACACCTTCCTCACACTAGCTAGGTGGAATATGACGAATACTGAATTTCCAGACCATCAACTTAACGTCTTAAATGAATCTAAGAGCTTAAACTTCAATCTTTCAAACTACGACAACGCTATAATGATGAAGCATGATCCTAAAATCGTTGAAATGCTCAATCAGCTGGACGATTTTGTGAAAGCCTATGAGTTGACGCCCGATCTATCGGAACTGCTTGGGAAAGTCGGCGTAGACGTTAAAGAACTGGGTAATAGAGGATTGACGTACGATGGATGGGCGACCTTCGGATCTACTGTTAAAACGATGACAGGTTTCACTGAAGCGTACAACAGCTTCAGGAGTAGAGTTATTGAAACAGCTAAAAAAGTAGCTAAAATGCTTAGTGTTCAATAAAAAATACGAATCTTCAATTTTTACATAGATTTAATAGCCTGATATTCCCTCTAAAATTCTTAGAAGAAAATGCCTTCGTTAACGCTTAAGGATAAGCGTACTGTTTTCCCGTTTATTGCTTTTGTTGACCAAGAAGATTTGAAGCTTTCCCTCATACTTAACGCTATAAACCCTCAGATAGGCGGAGTTTTAATAAGAGGTGAGAAGGGCTCAGGTAAGAGCACCATAGTACGGGCCTTAGCTGATCTACTGCCGGAGATAAAAGTCGTAGATGGATGCGTTTTCAACTGCGACCCAGATAATCCGGCTGAAATGTGTGAAGAGTGTTTTAGAAAGTGGAAGGAGGGGAATATTAAAGTCGCTTTTAGAAAGATGAAGGTTATAACAATCCCCTTGGGTGTTACCGAAGATAGACTTATCGGAACTCTAGATATAGAGCGAACACTTCGAGAAGGTGTTAGAGTTTTCCAGCCCGGTCTTCTAGCTGAAGCCAATAGAAACATCGTGTACATAGATGAAGTAAACCTTCTCCCAGATCACATAGTAGACGATATTTTAGACGTAGTAGCCTCAGGCTGGAACATAGTCGAAAGGGAGACGATATCCGTAGCTCACCCTTCAAGGTTTCTACTTGTTGGCACGATGAACCCTGAAGAAGGCGAACTTCGACCACAGCTTTTAGATAGGTTTCCACTATCGGTTACAGCCACATCTGTTAGAAATGAAGAATTAAGAGCTGAAATAGTTAAGAGAAATTTAGAGTTTGAAGAGGACCCTGATGGATTTAGAGCGAAGTATGAGCCCATGCAGGAGGAGCTTAGAAGGAGAATAATTGAAGCACGGAGTATGCTTTCGAAGGTCTTAATACCAAATTCCATAGTTAGACTCGTGGTGAGGCTTTGCATAGCATTGGATGTCGACGGCCATAGACCTGACATAGTCATTCTCAAGACTGCAAAAACTTTAGCGGCTTTTGAGAAAAAGCTGATAATTGACGCTTCTCACGTAAGGAGAGTGGCACTTCTAGCGCTTATGCATAGAACGAGAAGTGGCGGTTTTAAAGAGCCAGCCTCACGTGAAGAAATTCTCAAGACCTTTGAGCAATTGTACAATGAACTTTCTTGGGAGATAATACGAGAAATCTCTCAACTAACTAACGTTAGGGAACCCAGTGTAAGAGACGATCTATCCAGTTTAAACTCTAAGCCTGAGAGCAATGAACTAGGAGAAATCAAATCTTCCGTTGGCAGAGGAGGAGATGGGACAATTAGCTCACAGCCTCGTAATCTGAAAAAACGTGAATTATCCGATAGTAGAGTTTCCGGAAGAAGAAACATTAGCCGGTTTTTTCAGCTGGTGAAAACTCCACTTAAGGATGAAGTTAAGGTGAAGATGAAGATTCCGGAAGGCTTTAGATCGGAAGATTTAAAGGGTGGCTTTGAAAGCCTCATCACGGTCCTTGGAAATAAACCCATGGGTAGAGGGTTTTTCAGAGAACGTATATATGAAAGTGTTGGAGAGGTTAAAACCATAGCCTTGCCGTCGACTTCTCAAAAATACGCTAGAAGAAAGACATTCTACCTCTCAGGTAGGAGAGCTCAAATGCTGATGTATGCTACGGTAGGTAGGTATGCTGGTTATGAGAGTTATAAGCGGAATTTTTCCACGAATTTAGCTTTAATTCCAACTATTCAAACAGCCGTAGCGAATGCACATATACGTAGTAGGCAGACTGGACAACTGATTGTAGACGTTGAACCTGAAGATTTAAAAGTTAAACTTCTATCTTCAAGGTCTAATTTGACGATAATCTTCCTTTTAGATTTAAGCGATTCTATGGCTGACTACCTACCAATTGTTTCAAAAGTTATACTCGGCCTCCATAGAGAAGCGTACACTAAACGTGATAAAGTTGGCGTTATAGCGTTTCAAGGGTTTAATGCCAACGTTATCTCCCACCCGACTAGAAACCTTTTAGTTGTTGCTAGAAAAGTTAGACGTTTAAGAGCGAGTGGATACACTCCACTCGCTAAGGGCCTTCAAACTTCCCTAGAACTGATTAAAACCGAAAAGAGGAGGGATAAGAGCACTCTCCCCGTTGTAGTTCTCATAAGCGATGGAGCGGCAAACGTTCCCTTAAGTACGACATTTGTAAGCCCATTCTATTTGGATAGTTTAAGGAGGGCATATGAAGATTCGATATCTGTTGCTAAAAACCTAGCTAGGATGCGTATACCAGTAATTGCTATAACTCCTGTTGGAGAATCGATCCATCAAGGGTTGAATAGGTCTGGACTCGAGTTGCTTAGGACGATTGCGAATATAACTGGTGGAGGATTTTACGTAGTTTCAATGCCTAAGCCTAGAGAGTTTATAGAACTTGTTAAGAAAAACATCTTCCCCAGCTATACGACTGATGAAGAGGTTAAAGCGATGTCTAGAGTTGTTAAGGATGCTATTATACTGTTTAGAAGAGGAAACTTTAGGGAAGGATTAATCTACTAGGCTCAAATCAACATTAAACATGTTAAGTCAGAAAATATTTTAACATAGGTTGCCGAAGTATTTTTCTGAGCATTTATGGAATACGGTATAGCTGTAGATTTAGGTGCGACGAATATTAGAGTTGCCGCTGGTACTGCTAAAGGTGGATTCATAGCAAGAGCTTACGCGCGTACGAATCTATTTGAAGGTGCCGAAGCGATAAGTCTCCAAGTAATATCAATGATACGGAGGCTTCAAGATGAAGCTGGACTCGCTCTCAAGGATATGGTCGGTATAGGTGTTGGTGCTTTCGGCCCTCAGGATCCCGTGAGGGGTGGTATTGTAAAACCTGCTAATGCACCTTACGAGTTTATACCAATTAGAAAGCCTCTCGAAGATGCTTTCAAAGTTCCAGTAGAAGTCTATAATGATTGTGTTGCATCAGTTATTGGAGAAAAGTTTTACGGTCTAGGTAAAAGCGTAGATAACATCGTCTATATAACCATAAGTACTGGGATAGGTGCTGGCGTTTACGTCGACCGCCGCCTACTTTTAGGTAAAGATGGAAATGCCCATGAAATAGGTCACATAGTGGTAGACTACGAGGGGAGGCTTATCTGCGGATGCGGTAAACGTGGACACTGGGAGGCCTACTGTTCAGGGCGTAATATACCGAACTTTGCAAGGCTTATAATTGAAACTCAGAAAAGATTTGAAGATTTCAAGAAAAGCTATCTGTGGAGAGCTTCAAATAACAGTTTAAATGGTATAACCGCTAAGTCCATTTATGATGGGGCTAAAATGGGCGACAAACTTTGCATAGACATAGTGGAGAATATCGGTGCTTTAAATGCTATGGGTGTAGCCTCCGCTATAAACGTTTACGACCCAGATCTTATAACATTGGGTGGAGCTGTTACGCTTAACAATGTTGAACAGGTTTTAAATCCAATAAAACAACACTTTAAAGAATACATAGTCAATAGGGAGGCGGAGATAGCTGTAACACCTTTAGGTGATGACATAGGACTTTACGGTGCGTTAGCCTTAGCTTTCAGACTTCATAAGGATAAGGTCTAAACCTTAAGCTTCGCTAAGAGTTCACAGGCTTTACATAGATCTCCCATCGCGGGACTCCCGCAGATTCTGCATTTTCTAACTTGTGGAAATTCTAAACTCCGCTTAAGATTGTTGGCTACTTCTTCAAAACTCTTTAGTAAAGTGAACATTATACCTGGGTGTCTACTTTCCAACCGGTTGACTAAAACTCTAATATCAGATCTGAGAGATGAGCCAGTGTAGGGGCATTGTGTAGGTTGGAATTTAAAGCCCATGAGGGCGGCATAAAGCGATACTTCTCTTTCAGGTATTAAAACCATTGGCTTAACCCTAGTAGGGGTTCCCGGGAAACTGCTCTCAGTCACTGGACCTGAAGTTGTAAACCTGTATAGGTCTCCGTGAGCTAGGTTTAGCATGTACGTTTGAATAACGTCGTCGAGGTTGTGAGCCGTGGCTATTTTATTGAGGTTAAGCTCTTCAGATGCTATGTTCAACGCTTTACGTCGTAAAATACCGCAGTAGATGCATGGTCTAGGTTTAAGGTCCTTTTCTGAAGCCTTTTTAACAAGTTCATCAAGTGTTAAGCCGAAGAGTTTTTTAAAGCTGTAGACGTAGTGTGGGACGTTAAGCTTTTTACAAGCCTCAGAAGCTATTTTTAAAGCCGCTCTCCTATAGCCTCTTATACCTTCATCTATTGTAATGGCCACAAGTTTAGCTTTCGGAAAACCAGCCTCAATCTTGGATAGGATGTGCAGTAACGTTAAGCTGTCTTTCCCTCCTGAAATAGCTAGCCCTATCCTATCGTCTGGATTGAACATTTTATAGCGTTTTATTGCGAAGTGCACCCTATCGTCTATGGATTTTAAGAAGTGCTTACGACATAGTATTTCACCAGAATACGCTCTCTTGTAAATTGCCGCTTCATCGCATCTCTGACATTTAAGCAATAACACTCACCAATTTCATGTCAACTTAAAATTCTAAATCTCAAAAACGTTAAACTTATGTTTAGCAGTAGAAGACCGAGTGCAAAAGCGTTTAAGCATAATGTTGTGGTTTTACGTAGTACGCGATTTTTTATCTTAGTTAGAAATACATCTACAAATCCATATCCATCTAAGGGATACATCGGTAGCATGTTGAATATTGCGAATGCGACGTTTGTATTGCACGTATACATCAAAATTAGATATCCTGTAAACGTTATAGGTCTCGGTATCAAATCTCCGAAGATTGATGGACTATAGGGATACGCATAGAATCTTACGTTTAAACTCCTGTTAAACTCACTTATGGAAACGTTAAAAACACCTTTATCGGTTTTTATGACTAAGTTATCTGTCATATTCAATCTGCTCAGTTCTTTCAGCGGATTCTGATACGGCGTTATGAACGGTATTGAAGGTTTAGTCGATCCTAGTTTAACGCCATTTATCTCACTTATGATGCTCCAGCTATCTAAGCCGAGCTTATATAATGGGCTGTCTGGACTTACACTGTAGACTAGAAGGCCTTGAGGCTGTTGGAAGAGTACGTTTAAAGCTATAAGTGTTATGAGTGCTACTGCTAGGTTTGCTGAAGGACCTGACGATAATATTCTAAGCTTGGATAAAGATTTAGACTTCTTAAAAGCCTTTTCATTCGGTTCGACGAATCCTCCGAACACTATTAACGCTAATAGTAGACCAGAAGATTCAATAGGTATGTCTTCGAGCCTTGCTACAACTCCGTGCATCATTTCATGTACGGTAAGTCCTACGAGAATTGCTGGTAGAATATAAAGTAGAGGTTCAAAACCAACAGTTATACCTGGTAGTATTGGCATTAGCCCCACAGCTTCCTCAGACCTTACGAATAGTTTAAATATGTTTTCCGTGAGCGTGTAAGCTGAAAATAGTATCAGTCCAAATGCTAAAAATATACTGAGTGTTGAATAGCACCTCCAGAACTCTTTAAACTTATTTGATAGATCGTCGAGGAGTTTATTGAATTTTGCCGTCCTATATATTATTATGAAGGGTTTAACGTAAAGGTTTCTCCCACTCAACTTAAATATCTTAGCTATTGCGTAAACCGTAAACCAAAAAACCATGATAAGCGCCAGATATATTCCAGTGTGTAGATATACGTTTAAGCTCAAAACCTTAACCTCCTTCTAGCTGGAGGACTTTTAGAAACGATTTCCTTAAAAACGCTTTCAAAATTATCACCTTCAGTTAAAAGCCTTTTAATGAATAAACCCGTTCTACCATGTTCATCCCTTCTCTTTAAAACTCTCACCCGTTCTTTGACGACGTCTACGCTTACGCCGAGCTCCCTAGCTACTTCAGACTCAAACCCTTCAATCGGATATTCGAGATGCCCATGAACTGTAGGCTTGATAAATGTAAGTCTTTTAGTACATCCTGGCACTCTTAAACCCTTCCTCAATTCCTCAAGCCCTATCATACCGCCGAACTTGTAGAATTCAAGCTCTCTAGTTCTAAAACTCAAAAGTGGAAATGTTACAGATATCTTCTCTCGAAAGTCCAAGTATATATGGGCTTTAGGAGTATTGCTTGGAGTTGCCTGCGTTAAAACCCTACTAAAGATGTTGAAGCCCTTAACGAGTAGACACGTTTCTACAACATGACTCGGAATGGGCTGAAGAATAATAACATCAACATCACTATCTTCATCGACATCTCCTCTAGCCACACTTCCATGAATAAACCCCTTAATGTTAAAGCTTTCTAAGGCTTCAAGTAGCTTAATAGCTTCTGCTCTAAGCTTTTTTAGAGTCAACCATCTCTCAGCCGTATAGAAAACTTCTAAAACTTCCCTTAATTTAAGGGGCTTTTCAGCCATCTCTAAAGTTAATTTATGATGAAATTTTCCTAATAAGGTTAGCCTATACGCATGCATAAAATCTTTCTCCCATTTACCAGATGAAGTTTTCAAAGCTCCACCAAGCATATTCTGAATACGAGGAGAATTCATCAGTAGCTTTGAGCAGTCAACTATCCGACGTTTATGGGAAAGGTATAAAGCTTCGAGTTTCTCTTTTATAAAGGGAGCGTTAAGAACTATGAGCGTCTTCAGGGTGAGGGTTCCGATTAATAGAGTTGGCGTTTTGATAGGAGCTAAGGGGGAAGTTAAACGTACTATTGAAGAGAAGTGCCATGTTAAACTTAACATAGATAGCTCATCTGGAGATGTGGAAATATCACCTGTCAATAATGGAGATGTTTTAAGCCCGCTTGTGGCTAAGAATATAGTTCTAGCCATAGGCCGTGGTTTCAGCCCTGAGAGAGCGTTTAGACTTTTAGAGGAGGATACAATGTTTGAGGTTTTAGATCTTCGAGACGATTACGGTTTAAATGAGAATGCTATTAGAAGAATTCAGGGTAGGATAATAGGGCGTGAAGGTAAGGCCAGAAAGATGATAGAGGAACTAACAGGCGTATATATATCCGTTTATGGTAACACCGTCGCTTTAATCGGTAAAAGCCCTTGGTTTGAACTCGCTAAAGAAGCCATTCAAATGCTCATAGACGGCCGTCAACATAGCACGGTCTATAAGCATCTTGTTAGAGAGCGTAGGAGAATTAAAAGACTTGAAATGGATATTTGGAAGAAGCCAGGCGAGGAGTCGAAAATCTAGATCTTTAATATTCTAAGTATATTTTTCCCCAAGATATTCTCTTCATCTATTGGATTTAACTTTAAAGCTTTTATTTTTTCAAGTTCCCTCTTCGCGAAGTTTACAGTATCCGGCTCCTCATGCGGTCCATCTGTACCGAATATTATTCGATTTGAACCCACCTTTTGAACAGCCTCCTTTATCTTATGAGTTAGTAAAACTCCACTCGTATCTAGATATATGTTCTCATATGTAGATGCCAAGTTTATGAACTGGTCTATGAGTTTCTCATCCGCAGATAAGTACTTTCCGAAGTGTGCAACTATTATCTTGGCTTTCGGAAACTTTTCAGCCATACGTTTAACATCCGAATACCTTCCTACGCAATCTATTAGACAGGGTACTTCAAGCTTTTCAGCCAATTCTATGACAGGGTCTACAACGTATTCGGCTATCGTATATTCTCCAGCGTGAACTTTAATTCCTTTAAATCCAAGCTTCACCACCGCATCCATAATCTCATCGTTAACGGCTTTCTCAAAACTCGGAATGGCGTAAACGTAAGGTATTAATCTATCTGGAAACTTTCTATATGCTTCAAGAGCCATCTCTATCGAACGCTTAGTTGAGGTACTCATTGCGAAAACCACGGAAAGATCTATACCAACGGCATCCATGGTATGGACTATCACTTCGGGGCTGTATTCGGTTCTATTGACGTCACCATGTTTTAAATGAACGTGAGAATCTACTATCAAAAACGACCCCCTCAATTAGAGTAAACGTAGTGTTTATTTAAAAATAATCTTATTCACAAATCAGAGCCTTCGCGAGAAGCCCTGTCAATTCGCACGACTTATTAATGATTTCCAGCCCATAAGACTCTGAGGATTTTAAAGCATTTTCCACAAGGACAATAGCCGATTATGCCGTGAATTTTGAGAAGTGCTAATCTTCTATGTAGATATACTCTCCTTCAGTCCTCATCATCTTCATACGGCTGGTTATGAAACCCCAGTGCATATAGTTTACTTTAGCATACACTGTCCAGTAGTTTATGTAAACCCCCTTTATACCGTTCTCAAGTATCACAACAACCGTGTACGTTTTTCCAATCCTAACACCTGTAAACACGGCTTGAGAATGCCACTGATTTGGAGCTATTGGAACTTCTACTAAAGCTTCAGTCAAACCAATCTCCCAGATTATTACGAATCCCTTTGGAGCTAGTGTAGGATTGTCGTAGAATGCTAAATCCACGATTAGGTAACCAGCCTCCCAAGATGTAGGAGCTTCTACGAAGACTGCTGTAACATTTGCATCACCTTCAAGCGTTAAAGTCGTAAATGGCGATGAGCTGTAGTTTACGAAGTTTATATGCCAATGGTCAAACTCAAAACCGCTATAGACGTCCGCGACCTGAAGAGTTACAGTTGCTCCCCGCTTAATAGTATGAACGCCGGGAGGGGGAAGTGTAAGACCACCTGGTGTGACATCGATTCTGAGAGTTACATAATCTTCGGATGTTGAGCTAAACCATGGGACAAACGGCTCTTCCTCCTCAAAAGAGGCTGAGGACACTATTAATCCCAACATTACTACTATCAGGAGTCCAACTTTGAATTTCAAATTCATGATCACAATATGTTGATGCGTCTTTCCTATATATGTCTTAACATTTCCAAGACGTATGGCGATAGCATATCACTACTATTTTGAAAATATAATGTTTTTACGTTAAAGTAGTGATATGTACTATGTTAAAAGGTTTATCTAGTGGCATTTACTGTGGTTATACAACCCCAATTAGACTATGAGTTGCTTCTATGGAGAATTGAAAAGGAGGCTTAAACATGGTTGAATTTCAAGAGATAAGTCCAGCAGACTTCTTCTATAGGAATAGAGACATCGCTGGCTTCACAAACCCAGCTAGAGCATTATACAGTACCATAAGAGAACTAGTTGAAAATTCTTTAGATGCGTGTGAATCTGTTGGGGTTCTACCGAGTATATACGTAAGGCTTACGTATGTGAGCGGGCCCCTCGATGGGGCTGCAGTATTTAAGATTAAAGTTTTAGATAATGGGTCTGGAGTCCCAGAGCATAACATCCCCTTGGCGTTTGGCAAAGTACTTTACGGTTCAAAGTATAAGCTTAAACAAACACGTGGAGCTTTCGGCTTGGGAGGGAAAATGGCGATACTTTACGGTCAGATAACCACCAATAAGTCTGTTAGAGTAGTATCAAGCACAGGTGGCTCACAGATACATGAGTATGTGCTTAGCATAGACATTCGGAAGAATGAGCCCAAAATATTGAGTAGAAAAAACTATGAAAATGTGAACAATTGGAGGGGGACTCTCGTAGAATTCTACACAGAAGGTGATTATTACAGGTCTTCGTCTAGAATAGTAGATTATCTCAAACAGACGGCTATGGTAAACCCATATGCAGAAATAACCTTCGTAGACCCTAAAGGTCACTTGTATTTATTTGAAAGAGGCGTTAATGAAATGCCTCCGGCCCCTAAGGAGACTCTTCCACACCCATATGGTGTAGATGTTGAAGCATTGAAGAGAATTATAGCAGATACTAAGGCTAAATCCTTGCTTGAATTTATGACTGAACACTTCCATAGGGTTGGAAAAGCTACAGCATACAAATTTCTCAGTGAAGCCTCTTTAAACCCTGACATGAATCCTAAGAAGCTGAGCCAAGATGATATAGTTAAACTCGCAGGTCACATGAGGAACTTCAAAGGTTTTCTACCACCAGATGCGTCATGCCTCTCACCTCTAGGTGAAAGGTTGCTTAAAGCCGGTATAGAGAAAGAGCTTAAACCAGAATTTGTGGCGGTTGTTCAGAGGAAGCCTTCTTCATACTCAGGGTATCCGTTTATAGTTGAAGTCGGCATAGCCTATGGTGGGAGCATACTTAAACCCGGTATAATTCTATACAGATTTAGTAATAAAATACCCCTCCTATACGATGAGACTAGCGATGTAAGCTGGAAAGTCGTAAACGGGATGATAGATTGGAGTAGGTATAAAGTCGATGTATCAGTAGACCCTCTGGCTGTTATAGTTCACATATGCTCAACGAAAATCCCTTATAAAACGGTTGGTAAGGAGTTCATAGCAGATAGACCTGAAATCGAACACGAAATACTTAACGGTGTTCGAACAGTGGCTCGGCAACTCATGCTCTACCTATCTAGGAAGAAGCGCGTCCAAATGGAGCGGACACGTTTAGAAACCTTCAGCAAATACCTGAATAAGCTAGCATTATTCAGTACTAAGCTAAGCGGTAGAAAGAAGCCTCCAGATTTGAAGCTACTTCTTTCAAAGATCGCTAAGCTTAACCTGGTGGAGAAAGAGGAGAGTGTTGGGGAAGAACTTGAAAAACCTCCCGCTATAAAGGTGAAGAGCTATGAGAAAACGTAGTAAAACCGTTAAAAATCCGATTAAGCTTTCAGATTTCAAAAGCAAATCTAAAACCGTAGAACAGAAACTTAAGCCTTTAAGAGGTGAGGAAAGGAAGAAGATAGTCATTGAGAAGTTTCGAAAGCTGGGTGAAGATATCTACCATAAGCTTGAAACCGGAGAATTTCCATATCTTAAAATTCCAAGCCGTTCAACTAAAAACATAATATATGATCCTGTGCTTAGACAGTTCGTGCTCGGAGAACGCTTCTTCGTGAGAAGCGCTAAAAATATTAGACACTTAAGACCGCTAACTCAGCTCATATGGGTCGCATACACGGCCAACACGCTCTGTGCCATGGATAAGACTTCGACTCTTAGAGATATATACTACATGGCTCAAGCAGATGGCATAGACTTCAACGATCAGCAGGAAAGCGATGAGGTGATTACAGAGCTTGAAACGGTTTTAGGTGTACCTAGGGAGGAATTCAACATATTTCCAGAAGAGAGATCTGCCATATTCGGTGATTTAACCATAGAGTACACAGTTAGAGAGTATAAAGGGGTTAGAGTAAATCTTACAATGCACCCCGACGGGTTGGTAATTGGTCCAACTCTTACAAGCGCAGACTTCATCCACTGTGAAGCGGATAAGGTCATAGTTGTTGAGAAGGGAGCTATGTTTACAAGGTTTATCGAGGAGAAGGTGCATAAAAAGTTTAAAGCAATACTTATACATACGGCTGGTCAACCTCCCAGAGCGACTAGGCGTTTGATAAGGAGGTTGAATTTAGAGCTTAATCTGCCAGTCTACGTTTTCGTAGATGGGGATCCCTGGGGTATGCATATCGCCCAAGTTATACTTTCAGGTTCCGCTAGAGCTGGACATATACCTGAACTTGCAACGCCAGATGCTTTATGGGCTGGAGTATACGCTTCAGACATAGTGAAGTATAAACTCCCAAGTGATCCATTGACTAAAATAGACCTTAAACGGCTTGAAGAGCTTAAGAGAGACCCTAGGTATAAGGACGATTTATGGCAAAAGGAGATAGCTACATTTCAAAAGATTAAGAGAAAGTCTGAGCAGGAGGCTTTTAGCAGATACGGCTTAACATTCATAGTCAGCAATTATCTCCCTCAAAGGCTTAAAGAGCTAAGCCGTAGATAATTATTCCATTCACTTGGTTTGTGGATATCATCTTAAACCCTTTTATACCTTCTAGATCGTACTTCTTACTGGCGTCTTAATTGGATAAACGTGTCTTCAAAAATCCGGGTAAGGAGTTTAGAGGAGCACCATTCTGGTCCTTAAATGATAAACTTGAGGGCTTAGAGCTTTCTAGACAAATAGGTTTAATGGATGATGGATGGTTTGGAGGCTTCTTCCTCCACGCCAGGGAGGGGCTGGTAACCCCCTACATGAGTGAAGAATGGCTTAATATGATCGAAGTATGTGTGAGGGAGGCTGAGAAAAGAGGTATGTATGCTTGGCTTTACGACGAGGATAAGTGGCCTAGCGGCTTCGCCGGAGGTGTTGTTCCAGCTTCAAGCCTAGACTATAGGGTTAAAGCATTAGCTATGATGGTTAGTGGGACTATAATAAGATCCCCCGAACTTCTGAAAGTCTTCGAATGCGATTTTGCAGACGGTAAACCAGTGAATTTGAGAGCTGTCGAAGTGAGCGAAAAGCCTAAACTGGTAAAAACTACATACACTTCTACGTCTGGTCAGCTCCAATTGGAAGTAAGTGGTTTGACGGTTTCTCCTATATAGACGTGCTAAACCCGGAGGCTGTTAGAAAATTCATAGAGTCTACTTATGAAAAGTACTATCAGCGTTTTGGGAAATGGTTTGGCAATACGATACCAGGCATATTCACAGACGAGCCCAACCATCTATCTGGACATGAGTCTTTAAACTACCCGGCAGTACCTTGGACGACTAGGTTTCCAGAATTCTTCAAATCTAAATGTGGATACGATATCACAGAGCATCTACCGAGCTTATTCTTTGATGTAGGTGATTACAATAAAGTCAGATACGACTTCTGGAGGACTTTAACAGAACTTTTTGTTGAGAGTTACAGTAAACAGATCTATGAGTGGTGCGATAGGCATGATTTGAAGTATACTGGACACCACCTCTCAGAAGAATCTCTTACAAGCCAGATAAGGGTTGCAGGAGCCGTTATGCCTCACTATGAGTACATGCATATACCAGGTATAGACCATTTACGTAGAGATATAGATGAGGTTTTAACTGTTAAACAGGTTGCAAGTGTGGCTAATCAGCTCGGCAGGGAGAGAGTACTCTCGGAAACCTATGGTTGTAGCGGTCAAAATCTATCCTTTGAGGATAGAAAGTGGATAGGTGATTGGGAGTACGTATTGGGCGTTAACTTCCTAAACCACCACTTATTGCTATACTCTATGAGAGGTAGACGTAAGAGAGACTACCCACCTAACATATTCTACCAACAGCCTTGGTGGAGGTTTAACAAACTCATAGAATCTCACTTTACAAGACTCAGCTACGCTTTATCGAGGGGTATTAGAATCGTCAATGTGTTGATATTGCATCCCATCGGAAGCGGCTGGGCTATGTTCACTCCCTTAGACACATCTAAGGTTGAGAATTTGCATAAAGATTTTGAGAAAACCTTTAGAACTTTCCTTGAAAAACATTGGGACTTTGAACTTGGAGATGAATTCATAATAGCTAAATACGGCAAAGTAGACGGGCCCTTCTTCATAGTTGGAAGATGTCACTATAGGGCGGTCATCATACCACCCAGTTTAACGCTTGCAGAATCTACTGTTAAACTCCTAGAGAATTACGTAGCTAATGGTGGGCTTCTTATAGCAATTGAGCCAACTCCTAAAATGGTTGATTGTAAACCGTCTAGTAGGATTGAAGCGGTTTTAAACATGGCCGTTAAAGTGAAAGACGCCTATGAAGCCGTTAAAATCCTAAATGAGAAGGTTAAGAGTAGGGTTCTAATCAACTGTTTGAAGAATGACGCCTCCAACATATGGTATCATTTAAGGAGAGACGGCTCTCAGCAAATACTTTTCTTAGCCAATCTCAGTAGAGCGCAGGAGGTGGATCTTGAAGTCTATCTACTCGGTAGCGGTAGACTTGAGGAGTATGATCCATTTACTGGGGATTCTAGAACTACAAATCAGGAGACTAGAGGTGAATACGTCTACACTAGAGTACTGCTTCCACCTGTAGGCTCTAAACTGCTCGTCTTAGATGAAACGCAGAAGCCTGAAACAATCAAATTTAAATGGTACCGTTTAATATTGTAGAGGAGCTGACTGTTAAAAAGCCTTGGAAGATTTCAAGAGCGGCATTAAACGCGTTAACTTTAGACTATTGTAGGTTGAGGATTGATAATTCATGGACTGCTAAAATCCCAACTTGGAAGGCTCAGAGGATTATAGAGAGACTCGGCTATGGGAGGCAGTTTACGGTAAGGTATGAGTTTACAGTCGACTTAAATAGCCTGAATAGAGAAATCTGGCTTGTTTTAGAAAGCCCCGATAAGTTTAAGATAAGGTTAACGGCTTCGAAGTCTCCTATAAGCCTGAATACGGCTGGTGGATCGATACCAGCTTTAAACGTATCCCAATCAAAGGACTTATTAAAAATGGACTAAACACAGTCGAACTTGAAGGCGTTAAGCTCTTTACAAAATACATGGTTTCAGGTACGGATGCGCATGAGCTCGAAACTGAAATAGAATCTATATACATAGTAGGTGAGTTTGCGGTTGAAAATATCGAAAACCGAGAGTTTAAAATAGTTGAAGAAGACGACTCCTACATGGGAGGAGATCTTACAAGGCGAGGTTATCCATTCTATGCCGGGGAAATATCAGTAGAATGCAACTTTAACCTTGAAAGAGAACCTCAAGGTAAAGTATTCTTAGTTCTAGGTGGATTACACGCAACTGTTGTAGAAATTAAAGTAAACGATCGCATTGCCGGACACATATTCCTAAAACCCTACGAAATAGAAATAACAGACTTTGTAAAACCTGGACAGAATAGACTTGAAATAAAACTCGTAAACACCCTTAGGACCCCACCATCATAAAGCAGGAGAACTCACAGCAGTAGAACCGTATAGCTTTCAAGATGAACTAAACTGGATTGACAGTTACAATTTTGTACCCTATGGGCTAGATGAAATCAAAATCCAACTGAGGACTTAGAAACATTAAAAAACTACATTAGTCTCCTCTATCTAATTTAGATGCCCTAAAGCCGGGATGGCCGAGCGGACTAAGGCGCAGGCCTGGAGAGCCTGTGGGCCTTCCGGGCCCTCGTGGGTTCAAATCCCACTCCCGGCGTTATATTTGTCCTAAGGATTTTCTTCCCAAGTTTTCTAGGACATCTCGACGTTAAATTTAGCACTACTAAGGCTAAAGCAATTGCTGATCCAATGTCTGTTAGAGGGCCTATCCAAAGGACTATTATATCAGTTACTGCACTAAAAAAACTAAAACTTATGCTTTTCATTGAAAAACTTCACGATAATTTGCGATTCTTTTTCTGTATCCCTCCACGCAACCGCTTTTTATTTCCCGGGCAAGCTTAGCTACTTCATCTAGCTTTTGAAATGGATTCTTCAGGTTCTTCGAGTATATTCGCGCGTAGGCACTTCCAACAACAACGCCGTCTGCTCCTGCAACTACTAGGGTTTCAGCATGCTCTTTTTTCGAAACTCCGAAACCAACCATTATAGGAATAGTGCTCAGCTCCTTGATCGCCCTTATAAGCCTAACAGTTAGGCTTTGAGTCTTCAGCTTCGCGCCAGTTACACCTTCAACGCTTATGAGGTAGACAAAGCCTGAAGCCTCTTTCAAAATTTGTTTAAGCCTTTCAGGGGGACGTTGTAGGAGCCACCTGGAGGATCAAGTTTAATCCCACCTTGGCAATGAGATCCTTCAACGGCTTAGCCTCCTCCAATGGTAGGTCTGGGAATAAAACACCTTGAGCCCCTGCATTTCTAACCATGTTCAAAAACTTTTCGAATCCCATGACGTAAGGAATGTTGAAGTACGTGGTTACCACTATGGGGATTTCTAAGCCTTCAGCCCTAAGTCTCTTAATTCCGTCAATGCATTTTGCAGGAGTTATACCTCCACTTAAAGCCCTTTGACACGCTTCCTGGAATACGGCTCCATCAGCTATAGGGTCGGAAAAAGGTATTCCGAACTCAATTATATCGGCGCCATTCTCCGCGAGAGTTTTAATAAGCTTAAGTGAAAATTCCTCATTTGGGTCGCCATAGTAAACATGGGCCATGTGGGCTCCTTCTCTACGCCTCTTTAAATCCTCAAATTTACTTTTGAGGCTCATAGAAATACCTCAAAATAGTGTCTAAATCTTTGTCGCCTCTCCCGGAAAAGTTTATTACCACAATATCGTCTCTGCTGAACTCCTCTCTATGGTTTAAGACGTAGGCTATGGCGTGAGCCGTCTCTAGTGCTGGTATGAGTCCCTCAGTTTTCGCCATGACCCTTACGGCTTCGAAAACCTCATGGTCGAAGGCGTAGCAAGGTTTAACCCTGCCAATTTTACAGAGCCAAGAGATTTCAGGACCCCTGCCAAGGTAGTTTAAGCCTGTTGCACGGGTTTTTGAAGGTCTTATTTGACCATTCTCATCCTGCATGACCTGCATGAGGCTTCCATGGAGAACACCTGGGCTTCCAAGCTGAAAGGCTACGGCACAATTGTCTGCGTCCAAGCTTTCCCCACCTCCTTCTACAAAGTAAAGCCTGACGTTTTCTTCTTCAATGAAAGGTTTGAAAGCACCAAGGGCGTTGCTTCCGCCGCTTCCACATGCAACTATGGCGTCTGGTAATCTCCCCTCCTTCTCTAAAATTTGCTTTTTAAGCTCCATTCCTATAACGCTTTGAAAAGTCGCCACTATTGTTGGGAAGGGGTGGGGTCCAACTGTCGAGCCCATTAGGTAATGGGTTGTTCTAGAGCAAGCGGCCCATTCCCGGAGGGTTTCTGAAACAGCATCTTTGAGAACCCCCGCCCCGGTCTTAACTGGCTTGATCTTCGCCCCTAAAAGTTGCATTTTCTTCACATTGGAAGCTTGCCTTTCAATGTCCTTGGCGCCCATGAATATTTCGGTTTTTAAGCCGCAGATGTTGCCAGCCATGGCCGTAGCAAGGCCATGTTGGCCTGCAGCCGTCTCAGTTATTAGGCGTTTCTTGCCCATTTTCTTGGCTAAAAGCGCCTGGCCTATGGCATTGTTGAGTTTGTGGGATCCGCCACAGAGCAAATCCTCCCGTTTAAGGTAAACCTTAAACCCTACATACTTGCTGAAGTTTCTGGCGTAGTAAAGTGGCGTAGGCCTACCTCCATAATCCCTGAGTAGACCATGAAACTCCTTCTGGAATTCTTGAGTTGGATATATTCGCTCAAAGGCTTCTTCAAGCTCGAGAAGCGCATGCATTAAAACCTCGCTGACGTACATTCCGCCGAAAATGCCAAACCTTCCATTCAAATCCAACTCACCACTCAGCACTGGCCCTGCAGGTGGCTTCCAAATCTTCCATACGGGTTATCCTACAAATTTTTACTTTAATTCTCCTCATAAGGCCATCACGAGTTCCCTAACCTTTTCTTCAACATCATCGGCGAGCATTATGGAAGATCCGACCAGAAACGCGTGAGCACCACATTTCCTGAGAAACCTAACGTGGTCAGCTGTTTCTATGCCGCTTTCACTCACCACTATCCTGTCAGTCGAACCCACCTCAGCCAATATTCTGGCTGTAACATGCAAGTCCACCTTCATTGTTCTAAGATCTCTATTGTTCACACCAATCATGTCTGCTTCCGTTTCCAAAGCAGCCTTGAACTCCTCGACTGTGTGGGCTTCAAGGAGAACTTCAAGACTGAGGGTGTGGGCAAACTTTATAAGCTCGTCAACCCTACCTGCAACAGCACCATATATTAAGAGTACGGCGTCGGTTCCTATATTGGCAGCTGCTTCAATTTGAACACGGTCAACGATAACATCCTTCATCAGTACGGGTATGCTGACGCTTTCTTTCACTTGGGATAAGGTTTGAAGAGAACCTCCAAACCTTTTAGGCTCTGTTAAAACTGAAATGTCTACAGCTCCGCCAGCCTCCATAGCCTTCGCTAATTCCTCTAGGTTTGCTATGCACCTTAGAAGACCGCGGGAAGGTGAGAAAGGCTTTATTTCAGCTATCACTGGAGCATGCTGACAGTTGACTATCGCCTTTCTAAGGCTTAACCTTGGAAAGTTTAGGTGTTGGTTTACTCTGTAATATCCGCTCTTTACTCTTTCGGAGGCCTCTCTAATGAGAGTTTCCATGAAGTCAACCATATTTAGCCTCCAACTCCTCAAGCTTTTCAGGCCTATTGCCCTCGTAGAAATTGATAAGTTGCTTGAGCTTTTTGTAGGCTGAACCGTTTTCGATGGACTCTTGTGCAAGCTCAAGGCCATAGGAGAAGTCGTCGGCTTTTCCGCCGACAATAAGGGCTGCAGCCGCGTTTACTGCTACAAGACACCTTTTCGGGTTTTTTCTTTCAAGACATCCATAAAGTACTTGGAAGATTATCTCAGCACTTTCCTCAACACCCCAACAGAGTATACTCTCCAAGCTGGATTTTTCAATGCCGAAATCTTCAGGAGAAACTTCAAAAGTTTCGAGTTCTCCATCCCTAAGCCACGCTATAAGGGTCTTACCCACTGTTGAGATTTCGTCAAGCCCATCTAAGCCATGGACGACCATGGCCTCCCTTAAACCCAACTCCCCTAGAACTCGGGCTATTTTCTCCACAAGCTCAGCCTCGTATACCCCTAAAATCTGGGCGTCTACAGGAGCAGGGTTTGTTAAGGGGCCTAGAAGGTTGAACACAGTTCTTACACCTATCTCCATCCTAGGAACCGCCGCGTACTTCATGGCTGGATGGAAAGATGGGGCAAACATGAAGCCTATACCTATCTGCTCTATAGCTGCCTTCACAACTTCAGGAGGCATCTCTAGGTTTAGCCCTAAACGCTCAAGGACGTCAGCACTTCCACTTTTACTCGTCACCGAACGGTTTCCATGCTTCGCCACACACCCCAGCTCCGGCGGCGATGAAGGCTGTTGCAGTGCTAACATTAAACGTTTTAATCTCATCTCCTCCCGTTCCACAAGTGTCCACAAGACGCCCGTTGACATTCGGCTGTATAGTATAGCATAGACTTTTCATAGCTCTAGCGAAGGCCGTAATCTCCTCCACGGTTTCACCCTTCATCCTCAAGGCTATTAAGAAAGCCGCTATCTGTGCTGGAGAAGCCTGACCAGTCATGATTTCAACCATGGATTTGAAAGCCTCATCATGTGTAAGATTTCTCCTTTCTACAAGCTTGGCTATGACTTCACGGATCACTCTTTCACCATCCGTCTAAAAAGTTCTTAATTATTTGTTTTCCACAACGCGTTAGGATGGATTCTGGGTGAAACTGTAATCCTTAAATGGGGTATTCCACGTGGCGTACTCCCATGATTTCGCCATCGTCCAAGGAAAACGCAGTTATAGTAAGGCATTTTGGTAGGCTTGCTTTCTCCGCCACAAGTGAATGATACCTGGCGGCCTGTAGGGGGTTTTCAACGCCTTTAAAGACGCCTTTGCCGTCGTGTCGTATAAGACTTGTTTTCCCATGCATGATTCTGCCAGCTCTAACAATTTTGCCTCCAAAAACCCAGACAATCCCCTGGTGGCCTAAGCAAACCCCTAATGTTGGCACTTTTAGGCTTAAATGCCTAATGATTTGCGGGCAAACTCCGAAATACCTAGGTTGGGAGGGGCTACCTGATCCTGGTGAAATAATAATTCTGTCGGGGTTAAGTTTAACAGCCTTTTTAAGTGTAATCCGGTTGTTCCTGTAAACTAACGGTTCAGCTCAAGCTCTCCAACATATTGAGCTAAATTATAAACGAAGGAGTCGTAGTTGTCAATTATGAGGACTTTCAAGGCTCACCCTCCGAGGCTTTTTGAAGAGCTTCGAGAAGAGCTGAAGCCTTATGCTCTGTTTCAAACCACTCTCTTTCAGGAACCGAGTCAGCGACTATCCCCGCCCCAACTTGAATGAAAGCTTGCCTTCCGAAAGCCACAAGCGTTCTAATGGTTATGGCGAAGTCAGCATTGCCATTAAATGAGAAATAGCCCACGGCGCCAGCATAAGGCCCCCTTCGAACAGACTCAAGCTCTTCGATTATTTCCATGGCTCTGACTTTAGGTGCACCTGTAACAGTTCCAGCTGGAAAAACAGCTTTTAAAGCGTCGTAACAGCCTAAACCCCTCTTAAGCTTACCTATAACCCTTGAAACCATGTGTTGTACATGGCTATACCTATAGACTCTCATGAATTCCGGAACCTGAACCGAACCGTACTCACAAACTTTTCCAACATCGTTTCTAGCCAAGTCGACAAGCATAGCGTGTGCAGCACATTCTTTAGGATCTTTCACAAGCTCTTCAGCTAGAGTCAAGTCCAGTGTAGGATCTTTGGGAACACGGGGTCTTGTCCCAGCTATAGGGAAGGTCTCAACAATCCCGCCCTCAACCCTTACGAGCATTTCGGGGCTTGATCCAACAATCTGACGACTTCTCATCTTCAGGAAATACATGTACGGCGACGGGTTAATTCTCCTCAAAGCCATGTAGAATGGTATTAAGCTTCCGTCAAAGTTGAATTCAATTCGTCTTGAAAGCACAACTTGGAAAATGTCCCCTGAAGCAATATACTCCTTAGATCTGACGACAGCCTCCTCAAACTGTTCCTTTTTAACATTCGTCCTTAAATTGGAGAAACTTAAGGGTTCATGTTGCGGCTCCATTTTAACGAACTCTTCAACCATGTTGATTCTATTAACCCCATAATAGTAATAGTAGGCTTCCCCCCTCTTGTGGTCAAATAACAACCCATCGTTGTAAATAGCCAACTCCACGTCTGGAAACTTGAAGTCGTCAAACGTCTTTTCAGGTAAACGCTCCCAATACCTGACGGCGTCGTAAGAAATGTAGCCTACAGCTCCGCCGACAAACCTTGGAGAGAGAGCTTCACACAACCCTCCAACAAGGCTTCTAATCAACGGGAGAGGATCCCGTGTTCTATACACGTTTTTGCAGTCATTCACCCTGTCTTGAACTTCAGCTAGCTCGTCCTTCACGCTCATCGCTATACATGGATCGAAACCTACAAAGGAGTATTCAGCTAGCTTTTCAGGGCCTTCAACAGATTCTAGAACATATGCATATTCACACGATTCCACAATTCTGCAGAAGAATTCAATAGGTGACAGCTTAAAGTCAAGTTTGACGAAGCGAGGTTTATCGGAAGCTAGTAAGCCAAAAGCAATCCCTCATGTTTGTACACCGTCTCCACTTGATTCATAAAAGCTATATTTAAACGTTTATGAACAAAAATGTACATTAACTCTTCGCTTTATTTAGGGCAAATGGGTTTAAGCCGACATACAACTAAAGAATTCAAGCCACGTATATGCACAACAGCTCCTAAAGCATGTCGTCGGCTTCCGTTGGAAGCACTTGTGGATAACGCCGTCTTCAACTCTGAAGACCTTTACAGCGTTCTCCTTCGTCTTCACGACTTTAGCATAAAGCCGTCTCACCTACGTAGTTGTAAATCTCTGCGGAAGTTGTCATCTTACAGGTAGAGCTTTCTGAAAGCTCAAAAGGTGCTGTGAGATTCGAAATCAAAAGGGGGAATTACGCCTCAGCATCATTGTTTTTACTACTTTAAGTAGCTTTTTCTAGCTTTAACGGCTTCTGCTATGATGTCTTGAACTTTAAACGGATTTACGACAGAGTACAGCTTTACAGGCGATACTCCTACAGCTTGAATCACTATGGTGCCAGTGCCGTATACTCTATCCCATACTCCTCTATCTACGTTAATCTGCTGTATATAATCTATGGTCAGCATATCGTAGTCTATACCTATGACTCCTTTACGTACAATGACTCTCATATCCGTTAAAACATACCATATGTTTCTCCACACTAATATTGGATATACCAATGAGAGAAACGCTAGTAAGCATACTACACCATACCATAAGACGAAGAACAGTAATACTGGTAAGCTCCACAGAACGTTAAACGGTACTATTGAAATGGGTATTACCGCAAATACCAGTATAGGTATTAACCCCGTAAGGTATTTAAATATGAAGGGTTTGATGTGGGCTCTACCAATCCATAATATCCTCTCACCCTTAGATAGTATAGAGTAAAGATCGTCTGGGATGACCCCATTTACCATTTGTTTAGACAAAATCTATCAGCCTATCCGGCACTCCACTAATTATTGGGCATGGAAGCTTATATATTTTAAAGAATCATACGCTGTAAATAGAACGTTAATGGTGGAGTGAAGCCGTGAAAGGGTTAGTGTTTAATCCAATGGGTGGAGTTATAAAGAAAGCCGCTATCTTCATCGTAATGACATATTTTTCCGCTTTAATTTCAGATATCGCAACATTATGTGGACTACTACCGTTAATTCCATGGGGTTTTTTAAGAATGTGGAGCGTTGCAATATCCACCATGATATGCTCAGCATTATTTAAGGAGGGCGTTTCTCCTCTGCTTAAGAAGTACTTGAAGTTTTCAGTTGAATCGCTCAAACTTTACTTGCTATCGCCGTTTATAGTATACCTAGCCTTAGGAGTTTACGTAACTATAGCCTCCTCCCTAGGACTCTTCGATTTCTCCGCTTACATAGAGCTGATAGCCATAGAGGTTGCTAAAACATCCAATGTGACTGAAGAGCAAGCAGTGCATTTAGCTACGACTTCAGTCTACGTTCAGATAATATCAGCATACGTAGCCGCGATAACCGTAAACGCTATATTCGCTTTAGGTGAGGAGATCGGATGGAGAGGTTACCTTTACGACCTTCTCGGCTCTAAACCTTCAACAAAAGCCGTCTTAACAATAGGAATTGTGTGGGGGCTTTGGCATGCGTCAGCAATAATCCTCCTAGGATATAACTACCAGTTCAATAGGTTAACTGGAGTAGCTCTTTTTACACTAATTACGTTATTTTTCACATATCCTCAACTCATAGTGACGAGTAGGGCTGGTGGAAGCGTTTTACCAGCGTCATCATTCCACGGTATGGTAAATTCAATATGGGGGCTGACCGTAGTTGCATCAAGGTTATCGAAAGAGCTTGGAGAAGTGGTATTAGGACTCGGTTTCACGGGAATAATGGCATGGATAGTAGTGGATATAGCGCTTTACATGATGGTAAAGATGCATCGCTGGTAAAAACGAAATAAAAACCAGTCCTCTATTTTTGAGGAAGTTTAAATCTACCCAATGTAGTGCGTTGAAGCAGTTATCGGCACTTATCTGTATCTCTTAAATTCTTATATTATTCCAAGCCATATACCTATCCGCTCTCCAAGATAAACTAAAACTGTGAATAAGACGAGTCTCGTGAGAAATGTTAAAACCAAGAAGATATCAAAACGTGCCTTTAAAAGCCCACATAGGAGAGACAATACTTCTACTGGCATGACTGGAATAAGCCCGAAGATTACGTAGATAACCCACCCTCGTTTAGCCCATAGATTTAAGATATCTTTAAGCTTATCCTCGCCGAGCTTTTTCGCAACATATGGTCTTCCCAATTTGTAAGCTAAGCCGTAATTGATTGCCATGCCTATTGTAAACCCCGTTGTTGCAACAAAGATTAATAATACTTGGGGAAGGCCGAAGGAAGCGGCTATCAACACTAGAGCCGGGCTTCCGAGAGGTATCACAGTACCCGCGAGTACTGTTGCGATAAAGACTCCTAAGAGACCATAGCTTTCAAAGAGTGGCTTCACATCTAATAGAAGATGCCTTACATTGAGACCTTTCAATATTAGGATAATGGTTAGACAAACGACTGCTACTGCTAATAACTCTAGAGTAACTGGCTTTTTAACCCATGAGGCTCTAATGACATCTGAAGGTTTTTTCTCCGATTTTCCGTTAATCATGGTCGTGTGAAGCCACAGTTTAACGTCATACGCTCTACTATTTGCTTTGCACCTTTCAAGTCCTACTCTTTCTATATTCGAGGGAAAAAGGGTATTAATGGTTTTTTAGCGAAGTATTGCAATGCTATGCTTGTAGTCGAAGCAGGATCTGTATGACCATGAATATTGTGAAGGCTACGAGTATTGCTATCCATATTTTCCTAAACCTCTCCATGGATTTTCTCTCCTTAACAGCTTTCTCCTCACATTTAGGGGAGCAGTATTTCTCATTAGGCGGGACGACTCTTCCGCAGATTTCACAGTGTCTATGGTCTGGGACATCGATAGCTTCAACCTCCTTTCGCTTTTTAGGTTTCTGATTCAAGAGCTACACCTAAAGTTTAATTTTTTCAATCTCCTTTTAAACTAAACGTTAATTATGGGTTTTAAAAAGTTCGGCTGGTGGGGTTTTGAAGTAACGATACCTGATAACTGGGATATAAGCATAGATAGAGGGGGGTATAATAAAGGTTACGTTAGAATAGATGACCCCAAGGTACCGAGGCTGGAGATTTCATGGGAGCCGTATAAGAAAGATAAAATCAAATCTCTTGATGAAATTTCTGAAAGCATTAAAAAAGAATTACAAAATAAGAGTAAAGATGTTAAGTTTATAGGTAAAGGTGGATCGGCGAAAATAGCGAAACATTTAGCTAAGTATCTTCACTGGAGAATAAATGAATTTGAAGGATATATTGTTTTCTGGTATTGTGATGAAAATTTAAAATTTTATCGTGTTCAAATGCTATTTAAACGTGATGAATATTGGAGTTTTAAGAAAACAATTTTAGATGTTTTAAAATCTTTTAAATGTCATGTTAAAAATGATATTTATAGTTGGACTGTTTTAGACTTCAATTTGAAGCTTCCTAGGGATTTTAAACTTATCAGTAGAAGCTATAAGTTAGGCAATATTGCACTTGCTTTCGAATCTAAAGATTCATATGTATTCATAAACAGGATAAGCGTCGCCGACGTTCTCCTAGAAGAGAAATATGAGGGCGACCTTATGAACGTATTGGAGAACGAACACCTACCTAATATTAGAATTAGGCTTAAAATATCTAAGTTTAAGTCTTCTAGGAGCTTTCAAGACGATTTTCATAGAGGACTTGTAATGAGTTCTTCTTACAAAATTGGTCTAATAATGCCTAAAGAGTTTTACGTAAAGACGAGAATATGGCTCTGCAAGAAAACCAATAAAATATACGCCGTCACAATAGCCGTTAGAAAAAGTCCAGAGTTGGATAAGTTTAGAAGACGACTGGAAACTTTATTATCTACATTGTGCCCATAACTAATAGAGGTCCCCAATTTTGAAGCTTCCAGGTGTCTTCTCTAAGATTTTAGGTAGGAAAAAGCCTGAAGAAGTACCGAGTGTAGATAAAGACGTCGTGTTAAACTTAGCACCCATAAGAAACCCCGCTATAACTTGGAGAAGATACAGGAGCGGTGAAGTCGCTCTGATAGTTTCTGTTAAAAAGAAGGGTTTAATGGCGCGTAGAGATAAGTCTGAAAGAGAGAAGAAGATAATACTTGATAAGATAGGTTCATACGTTTGGACTTTATGTGATGGAGAACATACGTTTAAAGAAATAGTTGATGCTTTGGTTGAAAATTATAAGCTACATAGAAGGGAGGCTGAAATATCCCTCGCAAAATACTTAGATATTTTATCCAAGAAGGGTGTAATAAGCTTCATGCCAAATAAACTCTCTCTACTTAAAGAAGAAAAACCAAAACAATAAAAGCCAGTTTAAAAGAAAACTACGCCTTTTAAGCAAAACACTAGCCCTGAAGGAATGTACATAGTCTATAAACCACTCTTAAAAAAGAGGCTTCATCTGAAGATTTTAAACAACGGATGGCTTCTATCTATTTGAACTTGTTTAAAGCGCATGTTGTAAGCTATGTAGCTTGATATAACTGCGCAGGCGGGATATATGTACTTAGCGTGTGAAATGGGACCATAGAGTATGAAGTTAGCACCCATGATTATCGGTAGTGCTTGTGAAACTGCATCGCAACATTTTAAAACTTCCGGTTGTAGATCCTTTACTTTCTTCCATAGTGAAATAGCGTTAGCTGGACCACAGCCAGTTGGCAGACCTGTTTCAGCTTTAACGTTATAGATTGTTTGAGATGCTAAGCCTATATCTGGCATATCGAGAACACATACGTCTACCAATATTTTCTCAGCACCAGCTTTCCTAGCGGCTTCAAGTAAACCCGGCTTATCGCTCAATCCAGTTAAGGTCTTTAACCTTCCTCTAGGTGTAGGGTCTCTTGGATTAAATAACTGTAGGACGACATTTTTCATACCAGACTCTTTTATTGCGATGAGCTCCTCTTCCTTGTAATTTATGTCTAGAGAATTGTATATGGCTCTGCTGGATAAGCCAACTTCAGCTATGTACTTAGCGGCTTGCACTCTAACGTCGGCTGTTACCCCGTCTAGTAGAAATGGGCTATTAGTTTTATCCGCTACAAATTCTACAAAACGTATAAGCGCTTCAGAAGTATGCCCTACGACATCTATAATCCTCGAAAGACCGTACTCATCGGATACTTCGGCTTCTTCATTAAGTAGTTTCTCAGCTTTAACTTTATCAAATACTCCTTTAGATTCATCTAGTACTATCTTATGACCCTTGTAGAATATGCTTCCAATCATAACTGGTGGTAGTTGACCCGGTTGACCGCCGATTTTAACGCCGCCTATTTCAAAAATCATCTGATCTCTTTCAAACTTAAACATCGCATCCACCCATTTTGTGAGATAGAGATTAGGTTAAATTAATATATTTAAGTTGTTCTCTTAGAGAGTAACTGGAAGTTAATTGGGTGGTGAGTGTAGACATGTGCTCCTATTCTAAAGTTAGGAAGCTTCAGGGGATAGTTGAATCGATTGAGCGTACAGGTGAGAAGAAAATCGATGAGAACGGTATAGAATGGGAGAAATGCATCTTCAACGTTAGGCTAATAGGCTTTTCTAAGAGGACTCCGGATGAAGTGCTTCCTGAACACCTTAAGGGTAAAATCGTTAAACTCGTCCGATGGGCTGCCTTCGACTGGCATTTTAAAACAAGTGTAAGGAAGACGCTTGAACCTGATGAAACGGAGGCAGTTTTAGAAGGTAGAAAAACCAGTACTGTTTACTGGTGATGCGTAGAGAATTTAAGGGGAGAGATATTTACCGTGGAAAAATAGCATGACCAAGGGAAGATTTATATTTACAGTCAAAACTCTCACACCTAGAGACCATGAGCGCTTCAACCTTTGAGAAGGTCTTCTTGAATGCTATGAGGAAGACTATAGGCGAGGTCATGAACTACGATAAAGACTTTGAAGAGGTTAAGAATGAACTTAAGAAACTTATAAAATCCAATCGTATAGATGCGAGAGACGTTCAGCAGATATTGGACCAAATACCGTCTTACGTATTCGGGTCACTTGTAACATATATAGCGATAGGCGCCATATTTGAAGGAGCGTCAAAGGAGATGAAGATTCAGAAGATGATAGCAGACGTCTTCATTAAAGTCTTTGAAGAAAAGGGTATTCAAATTCTCCTGAACCATTGTAACATAGAAACTGCTAGGAATATCCTTGGAGATGAAAAAGTTGAGGAAATAGCTGAGAAAATAACAACGGAAGACATATTTCAAACGGAAGAGTATGAAAAATTCTGCAATAAAATTATCAAAGTCTTAGAAGAGGTGCTTAAAGCTAAATGAAGATTTAAATGCTTGATAATCATACTCTTGTAAATATCCGAAAAACTATGACTACCATACGTATTATGCATATTTAAAAATTTGATAGGCTCAACTGTGATTTATCGTCGATAATTATTAACAAGATCAAAGTGTGGGAAGATGATCTTTAAGAAAAGCCCGTTATTTTACTGTCCAATACCTAATTATCCATTTCCCAAATTCTCTTACAGAACAAATATCTCTCCCTTCTCTCTTGTTTCACAGTCGCTTACGATTATGCGGATCCGACTGTAATCCGAGTTTTCAAGTTTGCAGATATAGTCGTCTGGATTAAATACCCGTATATCGACCGATTAAATTGGCAGTTTTATTTCTCAGCAAAGTCCTTACTAAAGTAGCTACCCCTCGACCCAGTATTGAATAGGGCTAGAGCCTCTACAACCATGCCATCCTTATGAACCCTAATCCTCTTTTCAACCTTGACCATTCCACCGCTCTCTTAAGAACCGTTTTAAAATATAAAGTTTTGGAGAGAAAGCCAATAAACATGAAAAACGACATCGAGACATTTGAAGAGGAGCTGAAGTCTATTATTGGGATTTGCGACGGGAAGATTGTGAATCCGTAGCGCCGGGGGTGGGATTTGAACCCACGAGCCCCGTATGGAGCACAGGCTTAGCAGGCCTGCACCCTACCAGACTAGGTGACCCCGGCAATTGTACTCCTCTTACTCAAGAGTTGAGACTTCAGAGCTATTATTGTAGTTTACGTTTTTAAATCTTCTGTTAATTGTCGTAACTTCCATTAATTTCTCCTGTTTTCCAAAGCAGTACCAGAGGGGTCGTTAAAGGTTCTCTATGACGTGAGAAAGAGTAATCTTATTCCGTAATATCATTTTCAGAAAATCGTGCTTAAAAATCAACTTTAGCCTTCCCTAAACTTGGAAATAATCTTAATCGTAAAAGGGGTTTTCAGAGAGGTTTCTGATTCAATTCATCCCAAACACCGTCTAAAATCAATTCAACTACGAAACCGTTTACAATTTTGACTTCAGCCCTATGCTCGGTTAAAACTTGAAGTACAATTTTCCCAGTCCTATCACCATAACCTGAATGTCTACATGTGAAGCTGATTACAACAAGCCAAGTGTTCTCATCGATTCTAGAGCTATCCACTACTTTTAAAGTCTCCTCCATACCATCCCATTTAAAAGTTGGTGAATCTTTCACGGCTTTTAAAGCTGTTTCCTCGGGATTCCAGTTGTCGAGAGGATTACGTGAATACGCTAGTATAAGGGAGAATATTCCTAGGCAAATCATCGTCAGAAGGATCAGCCTACCGTTTAACATTTACTCACCGAGTAAATGGGTAGATTAGACGTTGATAATTCTAAACCCTAGAACACTATACGATACGGTTTTAATTCAAGCCTTTTAGCATTATCGTTTTTCATCAACAAAATTTCGATACGATCGAGGTTAAATAGTAGTTTTAGAGCAGAAGAAGTCCTCTTCACGTTGTGAGCATGCTTTCTAAGCCTTCGGTAATTGCAATTTCACAAACCCTTTTATCCCCAGTAAAAACTGTGTAGCCTTCACCATTTTGGCTGAAGCTATTTGCAGGGCGTTGTAATAAACTCCCAACTTGCAAACCATCGATTTTTGAAGCTGACAAGCCTAATGACTTCGAAGTGAAACTTCAACTCGACTGTTTCATCATCCGTAATCCGTTTGGTACGCTCGAAGATATCTTTACAATAAATCATTTTAGAGCTTCTCCTGTTCCTCAGTAATCGGGATTATCAGAGGATAAATTAAACTTGTGAATATTCAAACCGACCCCTCCCCTCTATTTTTCTCCATTATATTTTCTATGGATTTTCTCCATGTTCTGCCCCGTTTTTTCCAAAAACCTCCATACTTCATACCTTACGATATCTTCTACTAGGCTTTTCACAATATCGGTACCGTCATGGTTTCCTAGGGTTTGAGGTCTAAGGTCTGCAAAAGCGATTAAGGCGATAGCAACTTTTATCCTAGGCGGAGAAGCCCTAAGAATTCTCGCAAGCTCTTCCTGCGAAGGGGTCTGTTCACTCTCTATGGTCGGCGTTGCAGTTAAGTTTTTATTTTAATCCTCCTCGTCAACGTAACATCGTTGTAGCAAAGTCAAGACCTAGTTGCTTTCCAAAACCCCTTGAATATATCCTAGAACCCTATTCCCACCCTCGAGCTTAGTGACCAAATCCTCCAAAGAGTCTTGGAATTCGCTGAGATTTCCTCTTAACCCTATTGACCATCTTATCTAGATCTATAGCTAAAAGCTCGCAAGCCTTACCAAACCTCCTCAAAGCAACCTCAGCACTTATTGGGCTTCCCCTTTCTAAATTCCTCAATCAACGCCTAAGCATAGGATGTCGAAGGAAACTGTGGTACTTACCCTCCTTTTTCTTTAGCATGGGTCTTCGGAAGATTAAAGTGAATTGCTGTGTAAGGATTTGTACTCAATTAGGAGCGGGTCCGCCGGGATTTGAACCCGGGATCACCTGCTCCGGAGGCAGGTGCCTTATCCTAGCTAGGCCACGGACCCTATTTTAAATTTAGCAGATGCTTTACCTTAAGCTTTTATGTAAATTATTGTGTAAATTGAGGTGAAGCTGTATGGTAGATCTGGGTTTAGTGGAAAGATATAGGTCTGTTAGGGTTGCAGATGTCGTAGACGCATTGGATAGGTATGAGTTTCATGAAAGACTATTGATATCGCGTGAAATAAGACCTTTATACCCTAGTATTAAATGGCTGGTTTCGCTATTACCGTTCAAGCTAGGAGGATTCAAGGGGAAATTCCATCTATGAGCCCCGAGGATTACGATAAGTATGCGGACGAATGGTATAGGTTTAAGGCTGATTACGGTTGTTTTATGAAGTATGCAAGTCCGGGGACGGTTATAGCCGTCAATTCAGACGGGTGTTTAGACGTTGGTTTTTGGGGGTTCCATGATAGCCTTGGTGGCTAAGGCTAGGGGTGTAGAAGGTGTAGTCTTAGATGGGGGTTGTAGAGACGTATGGGAGGTTCAACGTATAAGGTTTCCAGTCTTCTCTAGAAGCATAGGTAGGACGGAGGTTGTCGGAAGACTTGAAATAAGACCTGAAGATGTGAACATTCCAGTATCTATAGGGGGTGTAGCTGTAAATCCGTATGATTTAATTGTGGGGGATGACGATGGACTAGTAGTAGTCCCGAGGAGCATAGCTTCTCAAGTGTTAGAGAGAGCTGAAAAACAGTTGATAGCAGATAGGAAGGCTCAAAAACCTTACCTCGATATGTTTGAATTAACTTTCCCATAAATTAAAGGGTGTGAAAATGGAGTTTAGACAGGCCGTTCAAGTTGGAATTGTCGTAAACGACATAGAGAATGCTAGGAAGCTTTGGGCTAAACTGTTAAACTTAGAAGAGCCACCGATAATCGAAACCGAAGAGTGGGAGGCTACACATATGAGTTTCAGAGGAAAGCCATCGAGAGGACGTGCCAAGCTGACTTTCTTCAAGCTGGAAAACATAACCATAGAACTTATCCAGCCTTTAGGAGGACCAAGTACGTGGCAGGATTTCCTAGAAAAACATGGAGAGGGAATACACCACATAGCATTCGTAACTGAAAACGTCAGTAAAGCCATTCAGAGGCTTTCAGAACTTAATGGTCAAATAGAGCAAACTGGACAGTTCAAAGGCGGTGGCTACGTATATATAAATTCCAGGAGAGAGTTGGGAGCCATATTAGAACTACTTTACTACAATAGAGGTTGACTGAAAAGACTTGCTCATATACGTATAAACATGGAAGCCAACTCATCTGAGATCTGAGTATTCTGGAGACCATTTTGGCTACTTTAACGTAGAAGCTTAACACCATAACCATAAGCTTCGTAAGAAATGGGTAATAGAGTGGGAGGTTTCCATTGTGACAGCTCTGCTCTACAAAAATTAACGGTGGATGTGAGGCTATGTGTAGCTGTAACAAGAGAGCACATTACACTTAAGCGGCACATAACTAAGGGAGGGGACTAAGCCAATTATAAGAAAATGGGAGAACTCTTAAAATACCTCTCAGTACGATAAATGACCATTGGGATGAAGTTATGGAATGTTTTTCAACAGATAGATTGGGTAGGGTTTTCGTAGTCAGACTGGATCCTGGAGACTGTGTTTTAGAGAGTATAAATGAGCTGGTGAGTAGGGAGAAGGTTAGAGACGCCGTCGTAATATCCGCTGTTGGAACACTAAATGAATGCACATTACACATGGTTACAACGACAGACTATCCTCCAAAGGAGTACTTCAAACAGTTTAAAAATAAACCTTTAGAACTAGTTTCATTAACAGGCATAATAGCCGATGGAAAGCCACATCTTCACGCAGTTGTTTCAGACTGTGAAAGAACCTACGCAGGACATTTAGAGAGGTTGCAGGGCACTTTACTTGGCAGAAATAGTTATTCTAGAAGTGAAGGGTTTGGATTTGACTAGAATCCGCGATGAACATAATATTTTAAGGTTGAAGAGCGGGTTGGAAGATAGAGCGTAGTCAAGGGTAACGGCATAGAAAACGTTAATAGGTCTTTAGAGAAGTTCTTAGAAATCGTAGATCCAAATTGAGTAGTTTAAACATCGGTTTAATCGGTTGTGGAGGAATAATGGATGCCCACCTAGCTGGCTATAAAGCATTGTACACAGCCGGATTGAAGGTCTTCGATATAAGAGCTGTCTGTGACACGTATGAACAGAACGCTAGAAGGAAAGCCGAAGCCGTTGAATTGATTCAAGGTAGAAGGCCTAATATCTACTTGAATTTTGAGGAGATGATTAAACGTGAAAGCTTAGATGCCGTAGACATAGCACTACCTCACAATATACATCATACTGTCGCATGTAGATGTCTTGAAGAGGGTTTACATGTCATAATAGAGAAACCTCTTGGTATAACTATGAGAGCTGCTAAGTTGATAATAGATGCCGCTGAGAAGCATGGTAAAACCCTAGCTGTAGCTGAAAATTACAGAAGAAGCCCTGAGAATAGAGCAATTTGGTGGGCTATAAGACAAAACTACATAGGCGATCCTAGAATGGTCATATGGATAGCGGCTGGGTGGAATCCAAACCCTTGGGGTTGGAGGGAAGACCGTTTTATAGCTGGGGGAAGCTGGGTTTTCGATGGAGGAGTACACCTTGCAGATTTAGACCGTTATCAACTTGGAAGAGAGGCTGTAGACGTATACGCTGTAACTGAGACCTTCGACCCCATCAAGAAGGGTGTAAGAGTTACTGTAGATGATATGACCATGGCTATCATACGATTTGAGGGACATGTGTATGCTCAATGGCTGTGGACGAGGGCAGCTCCGGGAAGGGATGTAAACATTAGGGTCATCTACGGCTCACGTGGAGCTTTAAACGGCGAGGGCTTAAGAATTCAGAAAGAGGATAGCGTAGAAGTCCATCGAATGCATACGCTAGTCGATAAGATGATGAAGAGTCTAAAGCCTGAAGAGAGGGAGAATATGTTTCCAAGAGGTATAACGGATACTTTCGCAACGGAGCTCTACGACTTTTATAGCGCAATCGTTGAAAAGCGTAAACCCGAAGTTGACGGCTGGGAGGCTTACAAAGACATGGCAATACCTTTAGGCTTCTACGAGTCTGCAGTTCTAGGGAAACCCGTAAAAATCAAGGATGTAGAAGAGCTTAAAATTGAAGAATATCAGGGCGAGATAAACGAGAAGAACGGTATACGTTGAACATTAAATGCACCCCCTTTTTGTTTATGGAGGGAAGTCCATTAAGCATAGATTTCGAAGAAACCGTAAAACGCATATAGGAGTCTGAGATTAAAAGGATAAATGAACATCTAGTAAAAAGAGTAAACCTATATCCAATCTTCTAGGCTATGAAACACATCAACTTACTACGAGAGATGGAGCCAGTATACGATTGATCGAGACGCCCTTATGAGGCTGACGTCATACGTCCCTAAGAGCCTTCATAGTAAAATTCAAGTGCCAATTACATTCATCGGAAGAATTGACATGGGTAAAAGAGTTTACACTATTATAAGAGACTTCTATTCGAGACTTTTGGTCAAAAACAATATACCTCTACACACTCAAGTTTCAGACCTAATAATGCGGTTTTAGGCCTATTTTCCAAGTAGGCTTTCAGGTAGAGCTATAGAGGCTTATTCAATTCCCTACTTTGCATAACTGATGCTCTCAATTTTGCCTCCTCTAAAGCTTTTAAAGCACTTGAGAAAATGGGCTCCTGTACAACCCCTTTTTCGTAAAACTCCTCAAGCTCATCCATGTCAAGCACTTTAGGCTCTTCGCCAGGTTTAGCTGAAACATCAACTGCTAAATCAACGTAACGCACCAGTCCCTTAACGACTTCTACGGGAGTGTTTATGTTCACATAAACTCCCTTAAACTCACCACGGCTGGAGAAGTACATATGCTCTATAAGCCAGTCACCTGGTTTAAACCGAGTTAAAGCGTAATCTCCAGGCTCTTTAGCGACCTCCAATCCATCGTAAAAACCCGAACCGGAAATTCTCCTCCTCACTGTTAAAAAGTCCGAGTCTATTGCCTCAACAACCCCTGGGTTAAGTTTTAAAATAGTCCCATCTAATTTCCTGTGTTCAAACTCTAACCTGCTACCGACTTCTATACTTTTAAACCCGATAAACCTATCTAGGCAGTCTTCGATGAAGGACCTATCAGCACCTCTAGCTAACATGAGCTCGGCTAGATCTACAGCCGCTCCGAATTCTCTAAAACACCTGTAAACATGATGACCTTTAACCGTTGGAACTACCGTAGACCTTAACTCATCTAGGAGGCTTTTGCATGGAAAGTCTAATCTATAGACTGATTCACCCTCCAACACTAGCCCGGACGGTTGCAGAGAATCTTTCCTTAGAAGTTTAGCCCTCCCTTTAAGCTCTTCAAATTCTCCTATGAGCTCTTCTACAGGTGCTTTAGCCGCTGTATTTTTCCACCGTATACCCCATCCATCTCTACGGAGTATGGATGATAGGTTTAAAAGCTCTCTAAAACGGGGGCTTTTCCTCATAGAATCGTCAAACGTCACCGTATCATTTTGAGTTAAACTCATGTAAAAACCATCAATAGCTATGTTGCTTTTGACTGGAACCAATTCACCAGTTCTCCAAATCGGTTGAACCGTTTGAACTAAAACTTCATCTCCATTTCTTAAACCTCCAACACCTCGAAGTAGACCTTTAAAAGAGTCGAAGTTTATTAAAGCATTACCGTTTACGTCTCCTACAACAAGTCCTTTATAAACAGACCCAACAGTTATGATGGACTTCCTTACAATAACGTATTTCAACCGTTCTACGATTACTCTCACTAATTTCTCGGCTTTTTCAGACGACCCTCTAACCAAGACGCCCTGCTTATCTGAAGTTTCAATAATCACAGCATCTGGTTTAACGTTTAAGTTTTTGACTTTAAACCTGGCGAGGATTGGATTGCTTGGGTAAGATATTTCAAAGCCCTCGTCTAGTAGAATCTTGGTAAGCGCCGTAGAATATATACCCCTTAAGTAGACCTTCAACGGCACACCTTGTCAAGCTAATCTCTAATACCTTCTAAGAAAGATATTGCCTGCCAAATCTTAGTTCTGGTATAGACTGGCACGTTGGGGTCTTGAGTTATCTCATCCAATATATCTATAACGTTTGAAGCCCTAGTTGCTAATGAAATCTTATCCGATTGAAGCTGGTCTATACTTTCCTTAGCAGCCCTCCTAATATTCCTCGGAGTAGTTGGATCTGAAGTTATCGACTGCAGTATCTGAATGGCTCTATTCACTCTATCCATATACTCCTCAACCTTTTTAGAGGACTTCTTACTCTTAGAAGACAAATGACACCCCCCGGTTTCCATTAAATGAAAACCTTTAATCTAGCGTTACGATTTAATACCAGTTAAAGTATAATTTTAAGTTTGCTGAGGCGATTTCAATGAGCGACGATTACGTGAAGAAAGCCGCCGAATATATTAAAATGGGAGCTACAATGCTTTCCGAGTCGTGTCCAATTTGTAAGGTGCCTCTTTTCAAACTCGGTGAAGATGTGGTCTGCCTCAACTGTGGCAGGAAGATAATACTGGTTAAAGAGGATAGAGAGGCCGTAGCAGCTAAAACGCCTCTAATATTAACGGACATTGAAGAGAGCTTAGTCACCAAAATACTTGAAGTAAAGAGAAAGCTCATGCTTGCGGAAGACCTAGATGATATGAAGAAGGCCGGAGACGTTTTAAATACTCTACTAGAAGCACTTTCAACAATTAGGAGGCTTAGAAAAAGCTGAAGATTCAAATGGGGCCGGCCGGATTTGAACCGGCGATCACGTGGGCCCAAGCCACGTAGCCTAGACCAAACTAGCCGACGGCCCCCCTAATTTAAACGTGAAAACCTCTAATATAAAACTGTTTTTCAAGATAATTGACCAGTAAACACAGTAAAGTTAAAAATCGACCTTCAGCTCACTAATTGTAGGCGGGGGTAGCCAAGCCTGGTCTAAGGCGCAGGGCTTAGGACCCTGTGGGGTAGCCCTTCGTGGGTTCAAATCCCACCCCCCGCACTAATTTCCAAGTCTGAATGTCTCCCTCAGTGCTAGCGTAAGGTCAACATAAAACATCAATTTAGTAACATATAGCATATGCGGCCGTAAGAATTTACTTTCTTAACTTACCGTGTTGTCGGCTTGTCCATTGTTTCCGACACCTTTCTGTTTTCAACCTTCCATTTTCTGAAAAGGTGAAACAAGCATCATGGTTCAGGTTTGCTCTCAGAAGTATGTGGAACGATGTATATGGGTCTTCCCTCGCTTAGGGCTTGAGCAGTCTTTCTTCTAGCTCTCTGAACAAGCCTCCATACAGTTCCTCTTGAAACCCCCATTCTCTGACCAGCCTCCTCTTGTGATAACCCCTCGAGATCTACTAGTCGGAATGCTTCAAGTTCAGCCAGCTCCAATAGTATTGGTTCTAAGCCTCGTGGTGGATTGGGGGTAAAGCTGTTTATTGGCGGCGTCATACCCAACATAATTGGTTTTGGAAATCTCCCCCTTCTACCATATCTAAATCTTCGTCGCCACATTTTAATCACAGCTCATTTAGCGATCAGCATTTGATATATTGGGGGCTGTCGGCTTCTTCTAATGCCCATAGAAAAGCCGTAAAGCAGGCTTTTCTAGTGATGTTCTCCCGCTCTTTCCCTATGAGCCGAAGCCATTTTCTAATTTTTCCCTCTGCTCGCATTTCTTCTGCCTCCTACTCATTCACTGGTATTTTACTATGTAAAGCGAAACATTTATATATTTCTGTGCATTTTTCATAATTGAAAATGTGCATAAGCACAAAAATAGAGTTCAGAGGTGGAAAAGAAAATGGCATGGGGTTGGAGAGGTAGAGGCGGAGGATGGGCTGGACCATGGCCTGGAAGAGGCCCGTTTAGCTACTTGCCGCCATGGCAGAGACCTGGATGGCTGTTTGGACGTGGATGGTGTTGGTGGCTGTGGTGCTACCCATATAATCCTTGGGTTCGCACTAGATTTCCGTGGCTTTCAAAATGGTGGACATATCCACGATCTCCAGAAGATGAGATTGCAACGCTAGAAGACTATGAAAATGAACTTGAAGACGAAAAAGCAAACATAGAACAGGAAATCAGCGACGTAGAAGCAAGAATAAAAAAGTTGAAGGAAACTCTTGAAAAAGGCAGAAGACCGCCAGAGCCGTGAAAAGATTGGGTTTACCAATGAAGCGTTTTCAATGCGCTAATTGTGGGCAAATAATAGAGGTTCCTCAAGGGGTTTCAAAGCCAGCCAACTGTCCAAGGTGTGGAGCACCAGCAATGATGAT
>Ga0185307_1000068_pt1 | contig 71868 bp, 87 predicted proteins | sample LHCtaG_FD_128010 | JGI IMG/M metagenome (GOLD analysis project Ga0185307, IMG submission 128010) | Hot spring microbial communities from Little Hot Creek, USA to study Microbial Dark Matter (Phase II) - LHC4sed_matched (SPADES... | ecosystem: Environmental > Aquatic > Thermal springs > Hot... | reverse complement strand
CTTGGTCCGCCGCCCCTCCGTAGACGGAGCGAATAATCTTCAGGGCCGCCTCTGAGGGCTGGTACAGCGGTATCAAAGACCTTCATACCCCGCTACCTCTCTCTTTAGCTCGTGGCCACAAATGCTGCACTCCTCCAAGAACTTGTAATACACCTTACCACAGGCTGTGCACCGATAACGCCACCTTATCCTCTTCTCTATGCCCTTTGCCTTTATACTGTGGCACCTTATCTTGAGGCGCGAGGCGAGGTTTTGTACCGTGTAGTCGTCGGTTATCAGGACCAGGTCGCGCCCCTGCCTCTTGAGCTGAAGCGCCAAGGCGAGCACTTCGAGATCTGTCTTAGACAGTGAGGTTATGTCGCCGCTCTTCCTCGCGACTTCGACCACTTCTCTCAAACAATCTCTAGCCACCTCTACGACGTCTAACACTTTAGCGTCCAAGAGGACCTCTACGCCAGCCTTATGCCTTAGGGTCTTGACCTCCTCGATGACCTTAGGCACGGTGAAGCAGTGATAGCCCTGCAAGTACTGCACTGCGTTGTCCACGAGGAGCGCACTCGTATCGACGACGGCGCAACCCTTATCCCTTACGTGGGCGTTCCTTTCCTCCACGGATGCGTACCTCATAGAACTTCTTGTAAAAAGCCCTCCTGAAGTCCTTGACCCTGACGAGCTCTACTTGGTGGCTCGACTTACATATCTCTACGACGTCCCCTACGCCTACGTGACAGGTGAGAGCTCCGTCGGAGTATATAGAAGCTGCTCGGGAGCTTTGCTTGAGGAACGACACCTCGACTCTGCTACTTGGTGGGAGCACTACTGGTCTGACCCCTAACTTCAAGGGGTTCAACACCACGGTCACTAGGCACTCTACGAGGGGGTCTATGAGAGGACCGCCCGCTGAAAGGGCGTAAGCCGTGGAGCCGACGGTTGACGACACTAAAACTCCGTCGGCTCTTCCGCTGAATACCTCAATTCCATCGGCCTTAACCGTGAACTCCAGGACCTTGGCGGGTTCCGACGTGAGGACGAGAACGTCGTTGAGCGCGACGTCTCTCTCCAGCCCATTCACCCTCACGGACAACAAGCTCACCCTCTGCAAGTGATACTCCTCTCTCAGGATCTTGTCCAGGATTTCTCTCAACTCCTCGGGCTCCGCCTCGCAGAGAAAGCCCATGTAACCCATGTCGACGCCTAGGATTCTGAGGGGAGGCTTGAGCTTTCGCACTGCTTGCAGTATCGTGCCGTCTCCTCCGAATACTATGATCATATCAGAGCTCTTTAAATCATGGATGGATGAGGCCGAGCGCCTGACATCCGGGTCTGCCGATGCGTTAGCAATATCTCGATCGATGAGGACCTCCAGACCTCTTGCCTTAAGCAACGGCAAGACCTCTTCTATGAGTTTTAATGACTCTTTCAGGTCTTGTTTTGAAACTATACCCACGCGCTTGATCTCTAATGCACATCACCTTGGTTCAATAGGTCCATTTGAGCATTTATCGCGTCCGCATGATCTTCCTCTTGCCCAAGAGCTCCCATACCTCTACCTCGGTACCTACAGCCATTTTGTTAAGCAAGTCTACCTCTATCGCCTCTTTGGACACCTCAAAGACCTCGTAGCTCGAGAGGTCCATCAATTGGACGCTCGCTGGCGTTATCGATATTACTTGAGCAACCTTCTTTCCAACTATAGGGACGTCGACCTTCTGATCCACTGGCACGACCATGCTCCTCTTGACTCCGTCGAAAATCCCTATGGCGGTTATTCGGACTTTGGCTGAGCCATGCTTCCCTGGCTTCGACTTCTCCACCTCGACTATCTTGCACGGCTCCTCGTCTATCACCACGAAGGAGCCTTCTTTAAGCGAGCCAGCCTCCACGGGCTTTCGAGACAATACTAACCCTCCTTTCCTTAAACAAAGAGCGTTAACCCTCTTCTCTTTTTAAATGTTTGGCCCTCCTTATTAAATATCGGGCAAGCTTTTCAAGAGCCTTTCTTCTATGGGACACCTTGTTTTTTACCTCAGGAGACAGTTGGGCATAAGTAAGTCCCTTCAGGCCCTTGGGCTCGAATATCGGGTCGAACCCCCACGACGATCCCTTCGGTTCAAAGGATATCCTCCCCCTTACTTGGCCCAGGAACGCGCGCATCCTCCTTCCGTCGTGAAATACCACCACAGACTTAAAAGTGGCCGTCCTCCTCCTCTCGCCCCTCATCAATTTGAGTATCCCGTTAATCCCTATGGTTTTGAAGGCATATGAAGAATATGGCCCCGGAAAACCGTTGAGTGCGTCAATGAATAGCCCTGCGTCCTCTACTATGACCGGTCTCTTCAGCAGTCTGTAGGCCTCCCTTGCCCTAAATTTGGCTATCTCCACTACATCGTCGGACTGAATTTCAGGTATGTCGACCTGCACGACCTCGACCTCTATGCCCAGCTCTCTCAATATAGAAGAGCTCTCGCGGGCTTTGTGGGGGTTATTACTGACGTAGGCGATCCGCGTGAGCATTGAAGTCTACTTCATTGCACGTAATATTTATGTGTATCCCCATAAAGTCTAACTGGAAGGTGGCAATAAGGTGCGGAGGAGCAGGGAGAAGGGGAAGTCTCACTCGACAAGGCCTATAACGAGCGATGTAGCGGCGAAGCTAAAGGTGTCTGAGGACGAGGTCGTTTCTCTGATCGTCGATTACGCCAAGAAGGGCTACCCTCCATCAATGATCGGTATCTTGCTCAGGGACCAGCACGGGATAGCATTGACCAAGGCCATCATAGGGAAGAAGCTGACTCAAGTACTCGCTGAAAAGGGGTTGGCCCCTCAAATTCCGGAGGATCTTGCTAATTTAATTAAGAAGGCCATAAGAATAAGACGCCACCTAGAGGAGCACCCAAAGGATTATTTCTCGCTCCGGGGCCTCCAGCTCACGGAGTCTAAGATACATAGGCTTGTGAAGTACTACAAGCGAAAAAGGGTGTTGCCTCCAGATTGGAAGTATGAGCCTGGGAAGATAAGTGTAATAGCATAAGCTGAATAAACCATGGCCTCAGGCGATGAGCGGCTTGAAGGGCTGTCTGCGCTAAGCGATGCGGCCCTCCAAATAGTTGAGAGCATGGAAAGCTCTTCGGCCGACCTCTACGTAGTAGTAACCCATTACGACGCTGATGGATTGGCAGCTGCATCAATAATAGCAAGGTCGCTCATGAAAATTGAAAGGCCTTTCGCAATAAGAGTCGTGGATCAGCTCGATGAAGAGACTTTAGCCTCTCTCCCAAAGGGCGATTACTACATCTTCGTCGACTTGGGTAGCTCGGCGGTGGAGGCCATAGCAGACAAAGGCCTCCTTCCGGCCAGTGTAATTGACCACCACGAGCCTCTGAGGAGCTCGGAGGTCGTTAACGAGAAGCTTAGAGAGTTAAACCCGCACTTCTTCGGGCTCAATGGTGGAAAGGACGTCAGCGCCTCGGGGCTGGCGTACCTCGTGTCTAAGAGCATGAATACCGTAGACCGCGAGGCGGCATACCTTGCCATGGCTGGCGCCATAGGTGATAGACAGGAAAGCGCACAAGGCTTCGTGGGGCTGAACAAGTTAATAGTTCAAGAGGCGATAGAGAGAGGTTGGGTCAGAAGGTTTACAGGGTTAAGGCTCTATGGCGTACCTCGCCAACCTCTAGTGAAGTCGCTTATGTATACTGTGGACCCCTTACTGCCCGGCTTGACCTACGACGAAATGGCCTCTCAACATTTCCTCGAAAGCATAGGCATAGCGTTAAAGAGGTCTGACGGCTCTTTAACGACGTATAAGGATTTGAGCGCCGATGAGGTGTCTAAGTTAGCTACGGCGCTTATAAAGCACCTGCTAATGAAGGGGTTTAGCCCTCAGTCAGCAAATGCCCTCTTCGGCCTCATCTACGAGTTCCTCTACGAACCCGAAGATTCGTCGCTGAGGTATGCTCACGAGTTCGCGCAGATGCTGAATGCGTGCGGCAGGCTGAGGAAGCACGGTATTGGTCTAGCTATAGGCTTAGGGGATAGAGGGAAGATCTTGAGCCAAGCGGAGGCTATATCTCTGGAATATAGGAGGAGGCTAGCTCAATACCTGTCTCTACTGCGTAGCGATCCATCCTACGTGCGTACGCTAAGTAACGTACAAGTGATGGACATGAGGAACGTGGTCGATGAGAGGGTATTGGGGGCCATCGCTTCCATAGCCATCTCGTCCTACATGTGCGACTTGTCCAAGCCCCTGATATCGGTGACCTATTCGACCAAAGGTAAAGTTAAGGTATCGGCTCGCATGCACGAGACCTTATCGAAGCGGGGGATAAACCTGGGTGCCATAATCAAGAAGGCCGCCGAACAAGTGGGTGGTAGTGGAGGTGGCCACGAAAGTGCCGCTGGGGCCATAATTCCCTTGGAATCCCTCGACGACTTCGTCAAGACGGTGGATCTATTAATTGGCAGGGCTTTGAAAACGGGGGCGCGATTTTGAAGAAAGGCAGAAAACGAATAACGCTGGAGCTTCTTGTACTGCTTCCAGGTCTTGTCGACGTTGTGATAAGAGCTTTGAACCCCGATAACGCGACTTCTCCAGAAGGCTTAAAGTTAGAGGTCAATAAGGTCGATGAAAATCATTTAAGCATGGTTGTCGAGGCTGAAGACATCGGGACGGTCATAAACACTATGAACGACGTATTCGCCTGTCTGCAACCCCTTCTCAAACTATTAAGCAAGGGCGGTATTTCTTAGCGGCTGTTAATGAAAAGGTTTAAATTGTCGTCTCTATGCTTTAAGCGACATCGTGAAAAGCGCTTAGCAAATGCACGTAAGAGGTGGCTATGAGTGTCCTCAAAGAAGGTAAAAGCAATAAAGACGCAACCTAAGGCATGGATAACCATACTAGCGCCCAAGTACTTCGGGTTCGTCGAACTAGGCAAGACTATGACGTCTTCGCCTACAAAAGTCATTAGGAGGACCCTTTGGACCACTCTCTACAGCATTACAAACGACTTTTCACATCAACACATGAAGTTGCGCTTCCAGATAATTAAGGTCGAAGGTGATAAAGCGTACACCATCTTCAAAGGACATGAACTCGCTAGGGACTACGTGAGGAGCTTAATTAGAAGAGGCTCCTCGAGAGTGGACGCCATCTTCGACATCGAGACCAAGGACGGATATCGATTGAGGGTGTTCATGTTAGCCGTGACGGTGAAGAGAGCCAAGACCTCTCAGAAGTCCGCTATAAGAGCAATAATGAAGCAGGTGGTGGAGGAGAGGGCGTCGCAATTAAGCTTCGAGGACTTCGTTCAAGAACTAGTTCTAGGGAAGATTTCGTCCGACGCCTACAATAAAGCTAAGAAGATATACCCGCTAAGAAAAGTCGAAGCATTGAAGAGTAAGCTCCTCCAAGTGCCGCCTGAAAGCGAAGAGGCAAGCGTCCTTCAACAATTGGCTTAGGCTTTCGATTTCCAACCTTTGTGTCCTGGCGACATACTCTGTATTTAAATGTCAATACGTCTTCAGTTCGAGTAGGGAGAGCCTCGAGAATGTACTCAGTGAAGAAAGTGGATTTTCTTGAGTACAACGTGATAAGGAAGAATTGGCAGAGGAGCAAACTGAAGATAGTTCTTTGTTATCCAAACGTCTACAAAGCAGGGATGACTGGGCTAACAGTTCAACAGCTCTACTACCTCTTCAATCTCGATGACGAAGTATTATGCGAGCGATGTTTCCTCGCCGAACCTCTTAGAACCATTGAGAGCGGGGCAGAGCTGAGGGACTTCGACGTTATCGCCTTTACCCTTCAATACGAAGAGGACTACGTGAACATGGTGAAAATGCTCTTAAATGCTGGCATAAATCCCATGGCAGAGAAGCGCAGTCAAGCGGATCCTGTGATAATCGCTGGTGGCCAAGCCGTGTCGGCTAACCCGTTACCTGTGTCAAAGATCGTCGATTGCGTCTTCGTAGGTGAATTAGAGCCTTGCCTCAGCGACTTGCTAGAGATCTTGAAGTCGAAGATGAGTAAAAGGAGGAAGTTGGAGGAGATGAGCAATTTAAAGTCCGTTTACTGCTACGGCAAGGAGAGAGTGGAAAGGTGCCTAGCCCCAAACCTCGACCAAGCGCCCCACATATTAGCTCAACTCACCACAGCGGGCGCTGATGCGCTCATCGACCCCCTCTTCGCCAACGCATTCTGCTTGGAGGTTTCTCGATCATGTAATAGGAGATGTCGGTTTTGCCTCGTGTCTTGGACTAATGGCCCCCTCAGGTATAGGAGCTTAAGCAAGATAAAGGACTTGCTAGACGAAGGTCTCTCAAGGAGTAAGGCCAATCGCGTGGCCCTCATAGGTACAGGCATATTTGATGTTCCTTGGTTTAAGGACGTATGTGCAGAAGTATTATCGAGAAACCTCGGTCTATCCATACCATCTCTTAGACCTGACGTCATCGATGATGAGCTCCTCGAACTCATTAAGAGAGGAGGCCAGAAGACCATAACTCTTGGAGTGGAGTCTCTGTCTAAAGCGGATAGAGCTTTTTTGGGCAAGGCTTACGACGATGAAGTGTTGGAAAATGTCGTGGAGATGGCAGTGGACAAAGGCTTTACAGAGATAAAGTTTTACCTGATCACGTGCCTACCCAAGGAAGATATGGAGAGTAGTTCTCAGCTATTTAAGAAAATTCTTAAAATCGTAACCAAGGGTAGGGCCACGCTCCACATATCTATGAACCCTCTGATACCTAAGGCGCACATCCCCTTTCAATGGCTTCCTCCGCCCAAGCCAAACAAGGTAAAGGAGAGCTACAGACGATATTTCAAACTTTTTAAAGGCCCTAGGGTCAGGCTTGAGGTCCTAAACCCTCATAGAGCTGCTTTCCAAGCTGTCCTATCTCTTGGGGATGAGAAGTTGGCCTCCTGCTTGGTGAGGCTAGCGGAGCTAAGGTTAAGGTCGTGGGCCGCTATGACAAGACTCATGCCAGAGGTTTTCTTAAAGCCAGGGGAGAAGGCTCCGTGGGATGTAATTGACGTGGGCTATGACAAAAAGGTTGTAGCGAGAAGCTTTGAGGAAGCAATGAAGTCGCTTGAAGATCGTAGCTCTCCAGATTCATGATCTTTTACTTACCTTGCCATTTAGCTCTATTGCTCTATTCTTAGTCTATTTTCTTGAGGGGCAACCTTAACTTATTGCTCACGAGCGCGAGAAATTCATTTATGACTTCACTACATTGCCTTGGGGCGGTAACACAAGCAGCGCTGGCGTGGCCCCCACCCGAACCAGACATCAGCGAACCTAGCCTTTCCAGCTCCTCTCCAAGGTGCATGTTGGTACCCCTAACGAACTCTTCGTTAGCTCTGGCACACAGCCTAACCTCGCTATCGAGCTCATTGCAGACGGCGGCCAAGTCAGCACCTAAATCGATTAGCGCTCTCGCCGCTGAAGCCTCGTACGAACCCACATTTGAAACGGCTATTATCCACTGACCTAGGGAGTACAGAGTCGCTCTTTGCGAAGCTTTCAGTCTCGCTATTCTCTCAGAGTAGCTCATTGGTATGCTGAGAGTGGCTATGGCCTCGGGCAACGAAGCCCCGTGGGACAAAAGAAAAGCGACGTCTCGTAACGTCTTCTCGGTCCCTATGAGCAACCTCCTAGAATCTGATAGTATGCCGATCAACAGGCATTGCGCCTCTTCTCTCGTCGGCTTTAAATCTAGGCCGATCAAGACGTCACATAGGACTTCTGCTGTTGCTACGGCCTTCTCGTCTATTATCGACAAAGCGTTAGGGGGTATGTTGATCGAAGGCCTGTGGTGGTCTATTATTGCCACTGGTTTATCTCGTGTTATATAATTCCTCAGGACGCCTATATGTGTTAAATTGTTGACGTCTATCATTAGGCATAGCTCGTATTCGGGAAGAGAGTCCTTTTCTAGTATTTGGGCCGCGATCCCCAGGCTTTCAGCAACTCTTCTTGCTTGAAGGTTCATCCCAGGCGTTATTATATCGACTGTAGCCCGTGGGTTGAGTTTGTCGATGATCTTCTTAGCGACATAGCAACTTAGCACGGCATCGACATCACTATTCTGGTGACTAGTTATGACTATCTTGCCAACCCCTCTTATCATCTTTATTAGGAGTACCTCTTTCAAGAGCCTCCCTCCACATGCTATCGAATAGATCAATTACGTATTGTGTGACTTGCCTGGCTATCTCGTTAGGCCTCTTCAGACTTGCCTCATGTAAATGCACTTCGACCTCGACGTTCAGGACGCCGCTCTCAAAGGATAGCGAGACATTTGCGTCTATAAGCTCCTCAGGTCGCAGGAGACTCATCAAATGTTTTATAGCTGCCTCATGAACTCTTCTGAGCACCTCCTCAACGCTAGACATTTTTTATCTCGTATAAGCCCATCTACATTGATATGCCCCTCAGCTTCTGGCTCAAGTCTTGCCTGAGCTCTTCTAACCTCTTCTTAGCGTGAGCTTCTTGTCTTTCCAAGGTCTTTATGTGCAACTCTAGTGTCTCTTTCTTCTCTGTCAGCTCCTTGACTATGGCGTCCTTGCTCACACGCATCAATATCCTCCCGGCGAACTTAAAAATGGACACGTCCTCACTGACATTTTTAAGTTCGTCTAGCGCGTTCTCGACGTCTCTTAGCTCTACTTCGAGCTGTTGTCTTCGCAAGACCAGTGCCCTAATTCTCTCCTGCAATTCCTGCAACTGCATTATCTTATGCTGTACTTCGGGTGGGATCTGCGTTTGCATATACCTCACCACTCTCAACGATTTCAAATATTGACTTTATCCACCTCAAGTACGAGTTCGTTACCGCTCTTAACCTACTCAAGCTCTTAGCGCTCAATTTTATTATTAACTTTTCCCCGTCGATGACCATCTCGGCAGAAAAACCTCTACCCTTCTCTTCGCACTCGGGTTTGAGAGCTGAGAACAATATGTTGAGCCCGCACTCCTCACCTCTAATGACTATCTTTGCGCTATGTTGTTGATAAGACAACTCGCCTCACCCTTATAACTGGGCCAAACGACAAAGCTCGGTCTCTGTCGATAAATGAGATCTCAAGGCCTCTCTCAGTCCACGAAATTCTCAAGACCCACCTATCGTCCTCTGTTGTACTGACCCCCAAATCAAATAACGTGGGAATCAGCATAACTTCTCGCCTCACCTCAGGAGGTATGACCTCGAGATCGTAATGGACGACAAGCCTTGCTTGTCGAGGGGCTCGTGTAGCGTGTTTCTGCTCTCTAACAAGTTTTACGCCCGATACGAGCAGTGAACCTAGTAGTGGCACTCCTTCAAGAGTCGCATCGTAAAAATCCAACTTGCTGGGGTTACCCCTCTTCGCTTGAATTATGACTAATCTTGAGGCTTTGAAGCTTAAAGCCAATCCCTTTAGATCTAGCAATCTCCTCTTCCCTCGAGTTATATAATAGCCATTAATTAGCGCATGCGATAAATCTCGTCCAAAAGTGCGCAGTCTCCTCGAAGGCCTAAGACATGTTGATATCACGTACTTAACGCTGAGCGGAGGCTCTCTCATAGCCCAGTTCTCGGCACATAGGCCCCTCCGCTGAAGATTGCCTTGCACTTCCTGCAATACCATATGCCCACGGCCTTACGCTTTACCTTGCCCACCGAATAGCAGTAAGGACACTTGTGAGGGCCCCTCATCATTGCCTCTATCTCTGCCACCTTCTTCCTTATTGTTGCTCCATATCTTGCTCCAAATCTGCCAGCAGTTTTGACCTTCTTAGTCCTGCCCACTGCCTACGACCTCCTTAACTATCTTGAGGAGCTCACGAGCCTTTTGCCTTGCTATTTGAAGAGCCCTCATAGTCTCCTCTACAGTTAAACCTTTCTCCCCCCTCTTTTGGACGGCGTAGACATTGTCACCCACGAAAGTTGCTGTCAAAAATGAGTCTGAGACCTCTTCTTCGTCCAAGCTTGGATCGACAACCAGCTTATCACCTATTTTAGCGACCGTGACCGTGATAGGTATGCTCTTTATGGGCAACTTTTGTCTTTCGCTCTTGTTAATCGTCACCTCGCCCTTTTCGCTCACTACGGCTTTGGGTATCTCTGCTGTTAAAATGGCTGTTACAGCTGCTAGGGCCGAAGCGTCCATGAGGTTGCCATCGTGGTTCAGAGCATGAATGTCGATCCATACCTCCCAGACAGCCTTGCCAGGGACTATGCAAAGTTGTTTTAAGTCTATCATCTCAGCTCTTCTCAGGCCTCTGTCTATGACCCTTGCCAATTCTATAGCATTTTCGTCAGGAGGACCCGGCTCAAATGTTGGCGATGCTATTGGGAGGAACTCAGCGTTAACTATCATCACCCCCATGTCTGGGGCATCGGCGAAGGGCGTCCCTACGCTCGTCTTCACTCCTGCTATTGCCAAAGTCTTGCCAAGTCTAACCTCGGCCGAGCCCTCGGCGTTCTTTACACTTCGACATCTAATTTCTACAGGCCTTAGGTCCTCTAGCCCTCTTCCGTCAATCCTCCTTCCAGACGAAAGGAGATCCATTATTTGCTGCTTCTTCAGTTTTGGCATCACGCCTTACCGCCCTCCTCGATTGCTTTTCGTAACTCGATGTACTTCTCCTTCAGAGCGCTCTTCTGTCTCTCATATATCTCCTTGCAAGCTTTGGTGGTCATGGAAATTGCCTTCTCGATTTCCTCGAGAGTTAGTACTCCATCCAATTGGAATAGAGTTATCTCGTTTCGATTAGGCATCATAGCAAAGGGCATGTCCACTTCTCCATACTTGTCCTCGATGTCAGTAACGTCGAGGACGAGCACACCATTTATCTTGCCAATAGAGCATGCCGCCACTAGATCCCTCATAGGTATGCCCGCCGATGCTAATGCGACAGATGCTGCAATTATACTTGCGCAACGAGTACTACCATCCGCGTTGATCACCTCTATAAAGACATCAATTGCCGAGGATGGAAATTGTTCCACAATGATTGCCGGAGTCAATGCCTCTCTTATCACCTTTGATAGTTCTATCTCTCTTCTCGTGGGCGCGGGCGACTTCCTCTCTTCAACCGAAAAAGGGGTCATGTGGTATCTACATCTTATGACAGCTCTATTGGGCAGGGCCAAATGTCTAGGATGTACCTCGCGCGGTCCGTAAACAGCTGCATAAACTTTAGTATGGCCCTGTTCAACGTAAGCGGAGCCATCGGCATTCTCCAGTATCCCGACCTTTATTTTGATCTCCCTTATTTCGTCTGGCCTTCTTCCGTCAAGCCTCCTCCCATCAGGGGTTATTAGTACGAGCTCCTTGCCCCCCATACTCAACAGACGTCAACCCCTCCTTTCCAATTGTAACATGAGCTGAATGCGTTGTGTAAGCCCACTTATGTGGGCCTCCTCATCGATTTTCCTTATGACTCTTTCCGCCAAGAGTTCCGATGTCGGGTCTTTGCCCTTTATCCATATGAAGCCGTTTTGTCCTATCACTATTTTACATCCCGTCTCTTTTTTAACCAGATTTATCATAGAGCCCTTCCTGCCTATAAGCCTTGGTATTTTAGCGGGGCTAACTCTGATGAGCCTCCCATCAGTTACCTTACCCAACTCCCTACCCTTGCAAGAAACTATGGCATCTGAGTACCTATCAAATCTCACGACTTTGCACACGACGGCATCCCCTACATCCAAATACTTAGATAGATCTTCGGTTAACGCGTTTTTCTGAGGAGGTAATACCTCTGCAGCTTGTAGTATGGCCTTGTATGAAGAGTTTATGTCGAGCACGTAGGCCGTGGGCAAATAATCCACGACGATCCCTATGACTACGTCGCCTACCTTAGGTATGTAAGGTCCCTGCAATGGTACCACCCTTATGACCCCCCTCTTGCTCTCCACGATCCCAATAGTGGTGGCGAACAGCTTGTTGCCCTCCTTGTACACATAGGGGCCAGCTGTGTAGTCTCCCTCCGCCAAGAGCTCTCCTGGGACTACGACGTCCCAATCCTTAACGTAAATGGGCATGAACCTCAACTCTTGCTTACAACCTTGATTTCAATGTCTCCTTGTGTCATTTTATTGAGCTTATCAATAAGTTCTAACTGCAATCCGGCGGGGACCTCTACCTCGCCCTTCCAAGAGCCATCTCCCAGCCATTGACTTTTTAGCACCTCACCGTAGCGAGGCACTATAGAGTAGACCTTGCTGGCGTGCTGTGGAGAAGCCCTTATCTCTAGCAACGTCTTCGAGATCTTTATGGGGGTCTTGGTTCTCAGAACCTTGATTATCTCTAGTGCTTGTTCTTTAGCATCTTTGAATGGGTCTATAGAGACCTTAACCTCATCCAATAACAGCTCTACTCTGGTCGGAGGCAATGGTAGCCCGGTCTTCGAGTCGACGCAGTTCCTCGATATATAGGCTATTATTTGCTTACGCTTGCTTTCTATGAGCTCTTTTCTTTGCTTAGCTGTTAGCTGTATCTCTCCTCGTTGGATTATGACCTTGCCTATTTCGTAGGGATCGAGGGTCTTAAAGGTCTTCTGAAGCGCCTCTCGCGAAGCCCTCAACCCCTTCTTGGCATCTTTGTATATCACGTCGCTTATCATAGCCTCTCTTACGTCGACTTTCGCTCCTTGTTTTATCTGCCAGGCTTTTTCAGGGTTTATAAGTATCTCAAACCTTTCCGATCCGAGGACGAGCCTTGCTATGGAGTGTTCGCTCTCACTCATAACTATTTCATCCGTTCCCTAAACTTCTCTATTAACTCTTTGACATCCTGGACCTTTAGCTTATCGAATCGCCCAGTCTTGACTTCGGCTATTGCTATTTCGATTTTCTCTACGCTTAACCCTCCTTCGACTACGGCCTCCATGCATTTTAACGCCAACATTATACCGTCTTCTACGCTTAGCCCTTGGCTGTAATGTTTTTCGAGGATCTCCGTGGCCGTTTGTGAGCCAGCACCTATGACTACGGCGTAGTAGCCTGCGTATGCACCACTAGGCTCCGTCATGTAAAGCCTGGGCCCAGTTCTATCGACGCCAGCTATTATAAATGACACACCGAAAGGTCTAACTCCTGCGTGTTGAGTGTATAGTTGCTTGAGGTCGCTTATCCGACGTGTTAGGACCTCTACGTCTATGGGCTCATCGTATATCAGCCTGTATATTTGTGCCTCTATCCTAGCCCTATCGATCAAGACACGTCCATCGGAGGCCAATCCGGCATAGGCTATTCCCACATGATCGTCCACTTTCCATATCTTCTCCATAGTTTCAGGATCGACGAGCGGCGATATTCTCTTCTTCTCTACGGCGACCACTACGCCATCTCTGCATCTTATGCCTAAAGTCGTCCACCCTCTTTTAACTGCCTCGAGCGCGTATTCGACTTGATACAACCTTCCCTCTGGCGAGAAGACAGTTATTGCCCTGTCGTACCCCAGCCCTGGTGGCGTGAACATGTTAGCAGCCCCTCCATGGCGTTGGGAATGGCTCAGCCTAAGATAACTTATTTACTCTAATAACCTTTTCGCAATATGAGGGGCCTTTAGGCTGTAAGCCCATACGGGGCACGTGTAGTTACATTCACCGCAAGCTGTACACTTCTCTGTTGAAACTTCGATACCCTCTTGCCTTAATTCTATGGCCTTGTTGGGACACGTAGCAAAACACAACATGCACTTAACGCAGGCCAAAGCACGAGCTGTACCTCTAAAAATTTTAAGCCAATGCCTACTCTCTGCCTCTATAATTATCTTCTCTTTCTCTCTCATTAAAATTGCAATACTTCTCTCTTTGTCCAGTAATGTCACTTGTCCGCCTTCATCGTGTACTTCGTACATGGTCTTTAATATGCTAAGCAATCTCTTAAAATCGTCTTCTTTTTCGATTCGAACCTCCTTTTTCTCGTACAAGTACCTGGCCTGCCTCCTGTGCATCTTCTTCTCTCCCGACCTCAACCACCTAGGGGGCTTAAAGCGCCACCTCCACAGGCCTAGCTTCACTTCCTGTTCGCTCAAGGAGAGGGACTCGGATATTTTCTTTAAATACTCATGCCATGAAGGGCCTATGATTTCTTCGACTATTCTCATTTCAGCTAAGTCCATGCTAGGGCAGACCCAACAACCTATTCGCTCAAGCCCTTTGTAATACAAGGGGTTTAGCTCGACCCCCTCTTTAAATAGATATAACCACACGTTGAGCGTGCTCCAATCGTATATCGGGGAGATGCCCACCTGTCCCTTAACCCATATGCCTTCCCACACAGCGCCCTGTCTCCTTCTCTTCGCTGATTCCATCTCACGTAAGCCGATGAACGTTAAGCACCTGCCTCCCAAGCTCTTTATAGTATATGCGATAGGCGCTAACTTGCAGGTCTTGCAACACCATCTAAAGTCTCGGGCTGGAGGGCCGAAGAGATCGAGTGCCTTGAAAAAATCTACGAACGAGCTTACACTTATCGTCTTGTCTTCAAGCCTTAATTGCCTTAAGATTCTCTTTATGTAGTTTATTGTCTCAGGATATTCTATTCCAGTATCAGTGAACAACACGTAAAACTCTTTACCCAAGCTTTCTAAGGCTTTTTTGACGAGTAACAGCGTGGCTAAGCTATCTTTACCTCCAGAAAAAGACACAAGCACGGGGTCGTCGCTCTTTCTGCAGACCTCTCGTATAAAGGTTATGGCCTTCCTCTCCATCATTTCGAGAAAACTTCTATTAGCATCTACTGCGTCGCCCCACGAGGCCTTCTTTGCTAATACCTCCGCGTCTTTGGCCTCAGCAAAACGCCTAATCTTGGCAATCATACCCCTTCTCTCACTTAATTTTTGCTTGAAGCCTCTAGCAATCTTGCCCACTGCTATTGCCTTCCACTCCTCGTTTACCACGTATACGAAGTCCCCCTCACGTATGTCCTCATCATAGTCTTTAACGCCTGGCGCCAATAGGTTCCTTCCTTGCACTACTATTGCCTCTTCAGCACCTCTATCGACTAAGATCCACTTTTTCGCTCTTTGCTTGGCCATCCTCCTCGCTCCTTCCATGTAGGGAATGAAGCAAAACGCCCCTCCTCTTACATCGTATTCCCAAAGGCCTAATACATGACCGTCGACTATTACCTCGTAGGCCGCGTCTATGTGAGGTACCTTATTGAGCAATGATATCTTGTCGTCCGGAGCTATGAGAGGTGCTACACCTTCGCCGTATTGCTCATTCACTGTCCGCCAAAGCCTATTTCTTTCTTCAGCGAACATCGGCTTTACGTTACTTGGCGGGGTTACCTTCACCTCCTTAATCACTTTCCTGTCGTTGCACAAATCACATCTCTTTGAGAGCAGAGGGACGTTGCACTTCATGCACCAATAGAGGTTACTGCTTGCCATTCTTAACGACCTTGTTATTTCAAGGGGTTAGCCTTGTCCTGTCGCGCGGGAAGAGAACTACCTCTCTTATGTTTTGCCTACCAGTCAGCACCATGAGGAACCTTGAAAGCCCTAACCCCCAGCCAGCATGAGGCGGCATTCCGTAGTCAAAGACCCTCAAGTGCTCTTTAAAGCTCTCGACCTTGAGCCCCTTGCGTTTAATGCTTTCTTCGAGCTCTTCTCGAAGGTATATCCTGCTTCCGCCGCTTGCAAGCTCTATGTGACGCCACATAAGGTCGAAGCTCTCGCACATTTTCTCGTTATCCCGATGAGGCTTTATGTAGAAGGGTTTTGCTTCGCTTGGCCAGTCAGTTATAAAGTAGTAACCACCGTACTCCTTACTTAGCTCTCTTAGAGCTGGAGCTGTTAAGTCATCGCCCCATTTTATGTTTACTCCTTCCCTTTGCAGAAGCTCTATAGCTTCAGAGTACGTAATTACTGGGAAGGGAGTATCGGGCTCCTTAAAATCACCATGAATTTTCTTCAACTCCTCGTAGTACTCCCTTCTAAGGTGTCGATACACATAGACTATGCATTCTTCTAAAATCTTCATGACATCCCTATAGTCCATAAACGCAGCCTCTATGTCGACCGACACGAACTCATTGAGATGATAAGGAGTGTTGGATTCTTCAGCTCTAAAATAGACCCCTATCTCGTATACCCTCTCAAAACAGCTTGTCAGAATCTCCTTGTAAAGCTGAGGGCTTTGAGCAAGGTAGGCCGTTCTTTCAAAGTATTGTACTCTGAATAGCTCTGCGCCACCCTCGGTTGCTGAGACGAGTATCTTTGGCGTTATGACTTCGATGAACCCTTTTTCGTCTAAGAACTTTCTTAAGGCCTTTAAAACTTCATGTTGTAACTTAAAGATGAAGGCCTCACTAGGCCTCCTCAAGTCCATGAACCTAGAGCTCATACGCGTCTCGAAGTCCGCTGGAACTTTGCCTGTAACTTCTAGAGGTAAAGGCGCTTTAGATGGACTAAGCACCTTAATCTCACGTGGTAGTACCTCGACTCCGAGCTTACTCCTCCCACTTCTTTTTACGATGCCCTTTACTGCTATGACGCTTTCACGAGTTATTTGAGAGGCCTTTTCCAACAAGTTTTGATCAACAAGTTCCTTCTTGATCGTTATCTGGACGATGCCAGATGAGTCCCGTACCAATAAGAACTTGATGCTACCTAGATCCCTTACGTCATGAAGCCAACCCATTAACACTACTTCAGACCCGTCTGGTAGCAACGCAACTTCAGAGTTTCTATGAGTCTTCCTCCATGACTCCATGAGGTCTATGGCAGGCATCACCCGTCAGAAGCGCTATTTATCAAGTAGCAATATAAACGATTTCTCCTACCAACTCACGTATCACTTCTTCCAGCACCTTTGCATCCGCGGGCAACCTCTTTAAGTCCTCTGGCGCGATCTTGACGGTACTTTCACACGAGCCGTCCGGTAACCAAATGGTGTTTAGTGAGATTACTTTGGCTGGAAACAATAGCTGGCTCAAGAGGCTTCTTAGAGAGGTAGTTTTCTCAACTACTCTAACATTAACCCCTTTTTCGTCGCTTAGCGCCTTACCTATCTTTCTCCAAAGGGTGGCGAGCCCCCTATTTTTACACCCAATAAGCACGACCAATAGGCCGTTCTTCTGGACAGCTTTATGGAACGTACAGTCCTTAAGTTGTGGATATTTTCCTTCGTTATTCAGAAACCACTTAGCAACCTCTATATCAAGCCTCGTTATCTCGCCCTTTCTCAACTTTTCATCGCAAGTCTTGCATAAGAGTCCTGTCTTCAAGCAAAAGTAGCATATTGGGAATTGCAACTCGTACCCCTCACTCTTTCGATAATGTTATCACTATGGTGCTTAAGCTAACGACGTCCCCCCTCTCTGTCACGATCCTCTCGTTACCAAGCTCTAGACTCTTAACCTTAGCAGTAGGAATAAATTTTTCCTTTACGATATTTGCGACGTCAACGGCCTTCGATATCGCCCTCCCTCTGGCCCTTATAGTCACTTCGCCGAACCCTTGGTGAAATAGTGTGAGGCACGCGAGGACGTAATTCATAGTGGGTTTCTGTCCAACTATCACGACGTTCTCTTTCATACCCTCTCCCAATTTTTCGCTATCTTACATTAGAGTCTGGGGTTATAATGCTTCTTAAACTCATCCCACGTAAAGTCAAGGATAAATTTATCTGGTAGACCCTAAAGAAGAGCTCGGGAGGTCTCTCCCATGCCGATAGCTGATCCGCTTAAGTTGCAGATAGCCCAAAAGAAGTTGCTGATGGTGAAAATCTGTCGAAGGTGTGGCGCTCGAAACGCTCCTACAGCTGAGAGATGTCGGAAGTGCCGCTCCTATGACTTAAGATGGAAGAAGCGCTCAGTACAGAAGTAACTTTAAGCTCTGCGGCCTCCCCTCTCTTGGAGGGCCGGTAGTTCAGCTGGTTAGAACGCCCGCCTCACACGCGGGAGGTCCCCGGTTCAAGTCCGGGCCGGCCCATCACTATCACGAGTCAAGAACAACTTGTTATAGACTTTTTCGATTAGCTCTTTCACTTCTCTTATTTGTGCTGTCAGCTCTGCTTGCTCGTCAAAATTTCTCCTTCTCTCGCTTAAGTTGCCCAGTTCCTTTCCTTCTTTTACCCCCTTTTGGGGGAATATCGTTATTATGTTCGCTAACGCTCTTTCGATGTAACTTCGAGGGATGCCCAACTCCGCCATCATTTCCTCGATCTTTTGTAGTTGGATGCCGTGGCTTAACAACACCTCTAGTAAGTTCTCTAAAGTCAATTTTACCACCTTACTCCTCACTCCGATCACCAAAGATGTACTTTCTAAATATTTTGTAATATAGCTCTCTAATGGTGAAGGGGCTAACGTTTAATATGGAGCTTAAAGATTTTTGTGTCAGCACGTCTTTCCATTGATGTTTTAAAACCAAGATTTTGTCAGCAGTATATACAGCTGTGGCTACAAGCGATAAAGGACTTTTGCTACATTTAACTTTTTTAAGCAATAGAGAAGCCTCACTGTAGAGCTCTTTTGAGTATAGGTGAGAATCTATGTTATTTCTCAACAACTTTTCCTTGACCCTCTCATCTCTCATAATCTTTCTTATAGCGATGGATAACAACTCCTCTGGGTTTCTAGGCTTTAAAACGACGCCTAGGACCTTTCTTAACAAGAAGATTGCTCTGAATATGTCGCTGATAGAAATGCTTACGCCCATCTTCCTTAAGTGAAGTATTATTTGCTTTAGAGTTAGGTCAAAATTTCTATACCTTTCCCTCACAGCTACATAAAAGCTGGCCGTCATTAGCGCTACGTGATTTTTCCTCGTGCTCCTCAATCTTAAGACAGCGTTGTAGTACACCTCTAGAGACCTTCTCTTGATAGTTGATGATAATTGAACCGGAAGGAGCGAGCATAGGGATAGCAAAACGGCGTAAGCTCTTCGGATTGCCCTTAAAGAGAGCTTGTCTATGCAATATCGCTGGACGAAGTCTAACTTGCTAAAACGCTCCATCGCCTTAATCTTTTCGATATTGTCATTGCTAAACGCATTACGCCAAAATATCGGAACTTTAAAAGGTGTTTTGTTGAGCACTTCAAAGTGTTGTGCACCCCTCTTACCACAGGCCGTCAAACTACGAGGTGGGAACGTCTTAGTTTCCTCATAGACGAGCCCGCAGGCCTCACAGACATACTCTCCGCTTTCTGAGAGGATTAAAGTCCCACCGCACTCCTCACAAGTTGCTCTAAGCAATTTTCATCACTAAGGCCCGCAACTTAAAATTAAAAATTAAAGTTTGTGTTGTACTCACTAAACGAGCATTAACAATAAAGCTTCCGGAAAAGGGTAGGCGCATGTTGATGATATTTTAAAACTATAGGCAGAGAGAGGTCAGTGAAAGTATATTTTACAGCAATTTAATACCCAAGTAAACTTTGTCCCCCATTTTAAACTTTTTGTGGAGTCCTTTGCCCTCCATTCTGGCTTGAAGCCCCCCGATGGATCCATAAACAAAGGTCCTCTCCTCTTTTCCGCTCTTGATCTTTTCAATGCTGTATATCGTGCATAGGAGCAGGCCATTCACGTCGTGCTCGATGTTAGGATCTGTGCTTATGACTAGGCGTATTTTTTCTCCCCCCTTTAATTGTAGAAGAGGGTGAGGGACCTCTAAGCTGATATTCGTGCCATCCAATGTAATCAATTTGACTACGCTTAAGTCCTTTGATCCGCTTTTTTCTACCTTACTAACCTCGGCTTCGACGTCCATCAAAATGCCGTTTGCCATTTAGCGCACCTCGCAAAGAGAAATACCTCATTGAGGATATAAATTAATTTGCGTCCCCTACAAACTCTAGGCTCGGCAAAAAGCTGTGAGGTGTTGTATGAAGTGAGTAGTTTTCAACCCCTGGCCGTGCGGAGGTTCTCGACAGAGTTGTCTTCCTTATTAGACAAAAAAGTAAGGGTTATTACAGCAAGCGGTTCATCGTATGAGGGCAAGCTCATAGCTTACGACCAGAGCACTCTGACGCTCATATTAGCGAGCGCTAAAGACGAGAAAGGGAATGCGTATGCAAGGGTACTCATTAACGGCCATTACGTAGCTCAGATCTTAAGACTGGAAGAGCCCTTCGACCTTAAGGGTCTAGCAGAAGCCCTTGAAAAAGCCTTTCCGAACATGGTTGTCCTACACGAAGATGTCGGCGTCATAACGGTAATGGATAGAGTTAGAGTGACGGAGTCAGGAGTTATTGAGGGCTCAGGACCAGTAGCTGAAAGAGTTAAGAAGATATTTGAGGAGTTCATAGCTTCGAAGCAATCTCAAAGCAAGACGTGATATGAGCTTTGAAGTTTTAGACAAAGACCTGGCGGGGAGATTGGGAAGGCTTAGGACAAGGAGAGGTACGATAGAGACTCCTTACCTCTTTCCAGTGATAAATCCATTTGACACTACGATAACAGTGAAGGAGATCGAGGAGCTTGGATTCAACGCCTTTATAACGAACATCTTACACGTACGAAGAGCTTTTCAAGAGCTCAAGGTAGTTGACGTACACGACCTACTAGGCTTTCCCGGGCCCGTAATGACAGATTCGGGGGCTTATCAATTACTAGTCTATGGAAACGTCGATATAACTCCTGAGGAAGCTGTAGTCCTACAAGAAAAGTGCGGTAGCGACATAGCAGTGATACTTGACTATCCTACGGGGGCAACGTCTTATGATGAAGCTCTGCGCAGAGTAAATGAAACCATAAAGAGGGCTAAGGCCTTGCGCTCCATCAAGAGCGATGAGACTGTGTTATGGGTCGGACCCGTCCAAGGAGCACCTTACATAGACCTGGTAAAGTACTGCGCCAAACAGCTCTCGACATTAAACTTCGACATCTATGCGATTGGAAGCCCAACGACAATTATGGAAACATACAACTACGAAGCATTGGTCGACATCATATATACTTCCAAGGTAGTGTTGTCGCTAGAGAAACCAATACATTTGTTTGGTGCAGGCCATCCAATGATGCTTTCGATGGCCGTAGCATTAGGTTGCGACCTCTTCGACTCTGCCTCTTACATCCTCTATGCCAAGGAGGACAGATACGTGACACCTTACGGCACCTACAGATTACGGGATTTGGAACACTTCCCTTGCTCATGTCCCATATGCTCGAAGCATACACCGCAAGAACTCACCGAAATGCCATCAAGTCTACGTGTAAAGTTGCTAGCCTTGCATAACCTCTACACAATTATAGGCGAGATTCGGAGGATCAAACAGTCGATAAGAGAGGGATCGCTATGGGAGTATGTCTCTTTGAGATCAAGAGCTCATCCAAGGCTTTTCCTGGCCTTCTTAAAGTTCAAGAGATATAGACATTTTCTTGAACGTCTTGACCCTAGGACCAAACCCTCCATCTCTGGTTTGTTTTTCTACGATTATTATGACGTCTTTAGGCCTAAAGTCATAAGACACTTTAAAAATCTTAAGAACTGTCTGAGTCATTTTCATGGAAAGGTCTTGGTTCTAATACCCAAGGAGGACGATCCGCTATTCGACGGCTTCGTTAAAAAACTAATTGAGAGAATAAGTCACGGCTTTAAAAATCATAAAAACGTCAAAGTGCTCCTCTACGATTACCCTTTTTGCTTAGTCCCTCTCGAGCTTAATGGAGTTTTCCCCCTGTCACAATATGAGGCACCTAGCAAGCTTGATGCGTTATCTAAAATGTACGTGAGCTCTAAGGCGAAAAAGCTTCTAAGGATTTTCGAGCCCAAAGCAATACTCCTTTATAATGATGTAAGACGATGGAGCAAGTACTTGGAGGTTGCATGCAAGGGGTCGTGTAACAATGTTAAAGTCCTACACTCAAAAAAACTTTACACCACCGAGGATCTAGAGAACCTACTCCTCTTATTGAGGGAGCTTATCGAAGGTCGTTAAAACAACTCGATGATCTAATCACTTTAAATGTATAGAGCACTCATCTCCGTGACTTTTTCCTGCCTTCTCCTTAGGCTCTCCTCTATTTCGGCTTCTATTCTTTGTGCATCTCTTATCAACTCATCGACGTCCACTTTAACTCCGTACATTTCACTGAAGTACTGAATGGCTATTGCTGCGGCCATAGGGTCGGGCCTTGAAGCATTAGCATAGGCCAATACCGCTAAAGCTGGGAAATTTAATTGCTCAAACTTCATGAGCATCAGTGCCAAAGGGCCTGTGATGTACAGGCCACTATCTAATACTCTATACCCTTGCTTAAGCACCTTGTCTATGGCCTTAGTAGTAGCTGCGAACTTTGCTCTCTCGCTCTCTCCCTCTTTTCTGACCCTTAGGTCAAGGCCTCCAATGAGGAATGCCTCAATAAATGTTTCAGAAATCCATTCACAGATCTTATCTACGAACACGTACAAGTCTGGCATTGGGGGCATGAACTCTACTAGCATGAAGACATAGTTTTGGTATCCAAAGAGTTGCATAGGAGTTGCGAGCCTGTTGCCCTCCATCCACACGTAAGGAGGCATTCTCTTTAGCATAATAAAACCTAGGGGCTTAGCGTTTAACGCACGAATCATGTGCCTAACGGCTATATACCCCGCGATCCCCATCCCTTGAAATCCTGTGACGAATATCGAGTCCCTAGGTATGCGCTCCTTCAACACGACGCTCACTGACATATAATGCGGCCCCCTTTGAGTCATATTAGAATGCTAAGGTCGGGCTTAAGTGTAGTCCTTCGAGCATAGGCTAAAACCTTTCGGCTCAGCAAAACAAATGTGCGCATCTCTCCTGCGGTAGTAGGCGACTCGCTAACCAGCTATGTTGGTCTATAAAACGCCTTAGTTGAGACTAGTACGATGATGACGTCTCATTGTATTAACGAAGACTGTGTTAAAGTGCTGTTTAAGAAAGAGAGGACGGTCATCATCGTGAGATGTCGAGGCGATGAACCGGATTTAGTGGGTAAGGAGGCGTGCAGGGGCAAGCTCCTCCTAAGGTTGTCATTGCTAAGCGGAAGCTCAAAAAAGACCCTTCTTCTAGTCCAAGAGAAAGGCTCTCTCGTAAAATACAGCCCCTCGACCATAAAATTATTGAGCGATTACTCTCATAGGCTCTCTAAACTTAGGAAAAATTTCATGAAGCTCTGGACCAAGCAATCCTTCCACGATCCTCGATGCTCTTACTCATGCGTACTGTATAGGAGTGTTGCTGACTGTAAAGATCATCTATCATTTTTTGACAATACAGGCCTCGCCTATACCAACCCCCTTGCCTTTTATGACTTCCTACGTCTAGCTTTCTGCGAGGCCAATAAAGTGCGATGTAGGAATAGAAGGTGCGCTAAAGAGCTCAAATCTCTCCTAGCATCCTCTCTAAAGGAAATCGAAGAGTCGCAATTTGTTCTCCTATCTAAGAACAGTTATTATATGTTTGAAAATGAAATTTATAAAGAGATATTTCGTCCACAGAAAGTTATGAAAATAGCTTTTATCGACGAGTACCACAAAGGATTTCCAATTAAAAGTTACGAGGTAGACGTCTTCGATATAGAGATATACGACTTTCAATCGTCTGAACACCTATACCGCGTATCGTTAAACTTGCCTTACGCAGCAAAGTACCTCTCAGATATGTTAATTGATAGCGTCGGTGGAGGGATCCTAGACAAAATGATAAGGCAAGACTCTTTATGGTACAAGATATGCCTTTTAAAGGACATGTTCGAAGACATCGTGAAGACCAAGGGCTTAGTCCGCGGGGATGACCCTTTGATTAAGAAGGTCGCGCTCTTCTCAGCGTATAGAGCCTTGGGGGTTCATAAATTGATGCCTTTTTTACTGGATGGGCACGTCGATGAGGTTTACCTCGACAAGCCTGGGACAAAGGTGTACGTAGATCATGAAGAAGTTGGGAGATGCGTGACCAATGTAACACTAACGAGCAAGGATGTGCAACGCTTTATAAATCACGTGTTGCTTGAAAGCAAATTGCCACTAAGTTATTTAAATCCTTCACTGAAGTGGAACCTAAGGTTAGGCGATTTTATCGTCAGGACATCAATAGATGTACCTCCTCTTTCTCACGAAGGTCCCTCGCTCGACCTTCGAAAGCTAAGGCATAGGGTCTACACAATAGTGGACCTTGTCCTCAATAATGTATTGTCGTTAGAAGAGGCAGCCTTCTTAGTTTTGCACGTTATAAATAGGAGAAACATCATAATTTGTGGTGAACCTGGGACCGGAAAAACTACGCTAATGAACGCTCTTGATTTGTGCACCCCCAAATACTGGCGTAAAGTCTACGTAGAGGACGTCGTTGAGAGCTTAGATCAAAGAGACCAAGGTCGCCATCAACTTAGACTTTATGTTGAGCCTTTTGAAGTGGCAGAGAAGACTCGTAAAAAATCTATGGAGATAATAAAGCTTTTGCACAGAACTCCCGACTGGGTCTGCTTAGGGGAGTTGCAGTCAAAGGAACACTTCAAAGCTTTATTTCACGCTGTGGCAGCGGGTCTTCGAGGAGTACATACATGCCACGCCTCCTCGGCCTCTGGCTTAATAAGGCGCCTGCTACTGCATTGCGGTATCTCGAAGGAGGATTTGAGCGGCATAGACTTAATAGTCCACATGGTGAAGTGTTATCGGGGCTCTAAAATTCTAAGGCGTGTCGCAGAGGTGTGGGCTATTGGTACCTTAGAATCGACCTCCACCGACCCCCTCGACATCCCTCTAAGTTTGATATTCAAATGGAGCCCCGAAAGAGATTTACACAAAATCATCTTAGACGACGTTTTTAAATCACCCTCGATTTTCAAGCTTTTAGGGCTAGGAAATAGTCATAATACGTTGAGAAGGGAATACGAAGAGTTAAAGGCGTTGTTTAGTTCACTAACATTAAGCCCCCCATCAGACGTCGAGCATTTCACGAAGGCTTTTGATGACTTTCTTAAAAAACTCACAAAAGAGGGTGTGTATGCTATCTGAGCCTCACATGGTTCTTTTATCATCAATTTTGATAGCGACTTTCAGCGCGATTTTCAGTTATCAGATAAAAGAATTCAAGAGGCAGGGTTTTGTGGTTGGACCAAATCCTTTGTTAGTGAAAATGGCATCAATAATGCATCACATATATCGCAATAGCCCGTCGGCATTTATAGCTTTAACAAGGTTAAACGACTCGTGTGATGTATTAACCCCGCAAATAAAATTGCTCGCCCAAAAACTCTCTTTGGGACGAAACATAGAGACCTCAGAGCTTAACCCTCCCTTCTTCAGCATAATTTTTTCTGATCCTCTCTCCCAAGATAGAGAGAGGATCAACGCTCTTTTATTTCAAGGAGTTGTAAGAGACTTGCGGAGTAGGTTGTTCACAACTAACGTTAGAAATATCATCACATTGGTGCTGACTGGCATAACCATAGCTCCCGTGCTCGTAACTCTCTTAGCCCTATTCCACCAAAGAGAAGCGCTTAGCTTGCTACCATTAGTGGCATCACTGTTTTATGGTATTGTCTTGCAACTAGTAATCATAGTCTTGAAGCGGTATGCAAATATTTTAGTTTAGGTGATCGACGTGACTTTGATCAAGAAAGCCGTCCTCTCGTCTCTGATATTCGCTTTAAACTACTTCCTCTTCTCCTCCTCAATAACATCAAACTACTTCCTCTCCTCCTCTTGTTCCCTTGCAATAGCTCTCTCCGTTTACATAGTTATGAAAAGCTGTATCGAAGTAGTCACGGAACTGAACAACCGCTTTACCGATTATGAAGCCCTTCATTTACTTATCATCAGATTTATTGAGTCCTTAAGCAATCGGAGGAATTTGCCTTCTTTATTGGAAGAAGCCTATAAAATGTCCTACAAGAGGTCAGAGGCTTTACTCAAAGCGAGGGAAATGGTAAAAGTTATGCTTTGCAAGAAAATATTGAAAGTCAAGAGTGCACGTGCTTCAGGAGGGACGAGGCCTTCATCGCCCTTAACGAGGCTCGCCCTCTCATTATTAGAAAAGCTTGACTTCATCGATGAAATTTCTTTGAGAAGTCTCATGATATCATTGCATGACCTGAGCTTTTCGCTCTGCCTTAACGCTAAAAAGTTAAGGGATCTCATCGCTGTCGAGAAGTTGAAGTACAGGGTGTTGCAGATTGCCTCGGCCATGGCTCTAGGCTTTATTATAAAGGCCTTCTTTACACTTGCGAAGTTTACGTCCACGAATCTCACGGCCAGTGTTTACGTCTTCACATCATTTGCTCTATTATCCATAACGATTTTCACGCTCTTCACTTACATAATTCAGTTGCATCACCCGTCTCTCAAAAACTTGGCCGTCTGCTTTACGATCTTTGCTGCTCTGATATTTCCACCTCTCTATGGATGGGTTTAATAGCCCTTCGTCTTACAAGAAATCGTGAAACGTATGCCCGAGAACGATAAAAAGAGCGTTAGAGGGTCATTGCTTTTGGAAGAGGGCATGCTCATAGGTATTTCGGTAGTGTTACTCTCGATAATTTTGTCTATGGTTGTAGGGCTTTTAGGAGGGGTTAATGCAACGCTGACTAATGCTGGCAAAGCTACTGGAGATTTCTTATCCACAGTTGTTCAAAAGTTTGAAGAGATCTTTAGGCAGATCACGAGCTTTTTCAATCTCCAATAACAAGTCAAGTCTTCCTTCTTTCTCAAGTTCTACGAGCCAATCTACGTCTCTCCTCTCTCCTTTGCCTTGAAGTATGCATAGAATTTCCGAGACTACGTCTTCTGCTGAGCGACACGTACAATTGACTTGCCAGACTTTTTTCTTACCGTAGTATCGTAAGGCGTCAGAAAGGCATATGCCCAAGAGCTCTGCTTGCGCATTTTCTAAACATTTTCTCAGCGGCCACCTCCTCTCGACCCCTCTCTTCAGGATGATGAGGGGGTGTACTCTTAAGACCAGCACCTTGTCTATGAGCTTTCTCGGAAATATCTCAACGACATGGCTATCTAAGACGACACCCTGCCGTTCTGTGAGGTACGTTGCGAAGAACTCTCTGGCCCTCTTTATGTCTACGATAAAACTACCTCTCTCCTCATCTAGACTTTTGTACAACTTTTCTTCGACTATCACTTTTGCAACGTCAGTGTAATGGTAATTAAGAGTTTCAGCTAACCTTTTTGCTGTCGTTGTTTTGCCCGTAGAAGGAGTCCCGGTTATCAGTACTCTCGAGCCGTCTTTCATCATTATTCATAAAAAATTGATTAGTGACGTTTTAGTCTTTCTCTTTCTCTTCGCCTTCCTCCTTCTCTTTAGTCCCTGTTCCTGCTTTTTCCTTCGCTGTCTCGCTTCTAGCAGCTGCTATCACGTCGTCTATGCGCAATATCATGGCGGCTGCTTCTGTAGCGGCCTTTAGGGCAGTTGCCTTGACAGCCAAGGGCTCTACAACGCCCATCTTGAGCATGTCAACGGGCTTCCCTGTGTAAACGTCTACGCCCACGTAGTAATTGCCCTCCTTCTCGTGCTCTGCGCGTAGGGCCATCATCACGTCTATCGGATCGTGCCCTCCATTCTCCGCCAGAGTCCTCGGTATCGCCTCTAGGGCGTTAGCGAAGGCCTCTATTGCCAGCTGCTCCTTTCCTCCGACTTTAGCTGCATATTCACGTAACCTCTTGGCCAGCTCTATTTCGATGGCTCCACCGCCAGGTACATAGCGTCCCCACTCGATTGCCCTAGCGACAGAGCTCAGAGCGTCCTTTAGCGCCCTCTCGGCCTCGTCTACGAACTTCTCCAGCCCTCCCCTTATCAGTATGGCCACGGACCTCGGGTTCTTGCAGTTTTCAACGAATATCAGCTTCTCGTCAGCAATCTTCCTCTCCTCGACGAGCTCAGCGTATCCTAGGTCGTTGGGCGTCAGGTCCTCGATGTTGGTTACAATCCTAGCGCCGGTGGCTCGAGCTAACTTCTCCATGTCCGACTTCTTCACCCTTCGAGCTGCTAGGATCCCAGCCTTAGCCAAGTAGTGCTGAGCTACATCGTCTATACCCTTCTGGCAGAACACGACGTTCGCGCCTATGTTCTTGATCTTCTCCACCATCCCTCTTAATATTTTCTCCTCTTCCTCTATGAAGGCCTTCATTTGAGCAGGGTCGCTTATCCTTATTTCCGCGTCGATCTCGGTTTTCTCTACTTCCAATGGGCAGTCGAGAAGCGCGATTTTCGCGTTCTCTATGCGCTTGGGCATGCCTGTGTGAACGACCTCCTTGTCCACTATGATTCCTTGGATCAGCTTAGTGTCCATGACGCTACCACCTTGCTTCTTGATCAACTGTACTTGGTCGACGTCGGCCACTAGCTTACCGTTTCTTTCTTCGACTATTTGCTTAACAGCTTTGACGGCCAGCTCTGCTAAGTAGTCCCTCGCGGCGCTCACCACCTTAGCGTGCATCGAGGTCTTGGCTATCAACTTCAAAAGCTCTTCGTCTTGGAGACTGACGGGCAAGCTTAGCTTCTCGAGCTCTTTCTGGCAGAACTCAAGCGCTTTGCCGTAGCCGTCTATTATGACTGTCGGGTGAATGTTCTTAGCCATGAGTTCTTCCGCTCTCTTCAATAACTCGCCTGCCAAGACCACGACCGTGGTTGTTCCATCACCAACCTCTTCGTCTTGAGCTTTAGCTATCTCCACGAGCATTTTAGCTGCGGGGTGCTGGACGTCCATCTCATCGAGTATGGTCGCGCCGTCGTTCGTTATCGTGACGTCTCCTAAGCTGTCAACAAGCATTTTGTCCATGCCCCGTGGCCCCAAGGTAGTCTTGAGCGTCTCGGCTATGGCCTTCGCAGCAGCTATGTTGGCCCTCTGAGCTTCTCTGCCATAAGTCCTTGTAGCGCCCTCCTTCAATATTAAGACGGGAATGCCACTAACAGCGGCCATAGTACCATCACCTAACCTTAGCCTATCTTCTTCGGACAGTTATGAGAAGGGGCTTCTATATAATCTTTTCTAATGAAGAGCGGAGCTTTGTTTTATGCCTCACTTGTACAAGCTTGCGCTGAGCCAGCGGAGCACGTGCTTTACCGCTAAATTTATGTCCTCAGCCGTGACGGTTTTCCTCCCCGCATGGCGGGCCAGTTCTACAGCTTCTCGCGCGATGTCGAGGGCGACATCTTCAAGGATTTTGCACAAAGCTTTGACGGCATCGTCTCCGACGCGCTCAGCGCCAGCCCTCCTAATTATCCTGTCTATGGGAGCCAGAGGCAACTCCGCCATACTCCGCCCACCACCTAAATACTACTACCTCAACCTGAGGTTTTAAGCTACTAGCACCTTCTAGTGGAAGCTTTCGATTGAGAAAATTTAAAAATAAATACGCTTTAAAGCAGAAGAAGGCAGGCTGAAAAGACATGGGCAAGGTTAGGCCTGCATCCGTTAAGAGGTTAGCTTATCAAATATTCCAACAATACTACGACAAGGTGAGCCTAGATTACGCACAGAACAAAAAGCTGGTTTTGGAAGTGTCCACGATCAGGGCCAAGCACTTGCTAAACAGGGTGAGCGGATATTTGACTAGACTCGCTAAGCGGTACAAAGCCCCTGAAGCAGTTGCACAAGCTAAGACTTAAAAAACATTATTCATATATAAAGCGAATTCTTCTGCGGAATAAGTATGACAATGCAAAACTCGCTGACTTCTCATCCCTTAAAGGCTTCTTTAGCTTGATGTACATCGTGTGGCCCTCCACCTCCACCTCATATTCGTCAAATCCTAGGACTTCTCTTATTACTTCGTGGAAGTTGAATTGCTTAGGCTCGCCCCCAGCCTTTACCTTACATTGAGAAGGACAGGACTTTTCGCAAACCTTTTCATTTAAGAAGCATAGAGAAGGGCACGCGACGTCATTGTATCCGCTAAGTAACTGCGAAACAGTGTTGGCGCAACACGCCCTTCTTAAGAATATGAGTCCCTTGCTCAAAGCCCTCTCTCTGATTAGGGTTTGCGTATCGCCGTCAACTCTCACATCGACAAACCCACTCTTTAGTTTGCCAAGATCAACCCTTAAGTACTTGGTGACATCAATACCCTCACTTATTAATCTCTTCACTATATTTGGTGACAACCTTAAATTGCCGACGACGATGCCATAAGCCCCTGAAGCTTTCGCTTGCTCTACGATCTCGTCTACTTCTTCAGCTCTTAAGCCCGGTAGCAGGGGTCTTATGAAAATGAATGGCTTGAACCCTTTTCTTCTGAGCTTGCTCACGAGCTCTAATCTCTTTAGGGGATGAGGAGCCCTCCTTTCTAAGTACACGTACTGGCTCAGGCTCGTCACTGTAACTAAGATCGAGAGCTTAGAGCCGCCGACTCTTGCAAGTTCGTCGACGTTTTCATCGTTTATGACCATCTTAGTTGAGACTTGACAAGGATTTCCCAAGTACTCAACTATGGCCTTCAAGTACTCAAGGGTCTTCGGCAATATGTTTGGGAGAAAGGGCTCCGTTACGCTACCGAAGGCGAGGTAGGTACCCCACCTCGTTGGGTAAAAGTACTTGTTGAAGAGGAGGGCGGCTACGAGCTGAAGTCCGCTAAGCGAGTAAGGAGTAGCGCGTCCGCTAAAGCCCATGTCGTAAATATAGCAGTAGCTACATTGCATGGGACAACCAATGCCTGGATGTATCGTCAAGCCACAGCCTATTGGCTTTCGCCTAGAGTGCCAATCGCTCTTCGCCACCTTAAGCTCCTCATCTTTTAATTCCTTTTGGACTACCTTAAGCAACTCCCTCTTCAACTGCACAGGGTTGTTGGTGAGCGTTATCATAACCTCCTACGCATAGCCTTACTTTAACCTTTAAATACATTTACCGTCCCTCTTAAGAGGTGAGGGATGACGAGGCTGACCTGCTCTGAAGAATGAAGAAATGTACCTCAACTGACCTCAATTAGGGGGCTCATTGACGTGAAAGTTAAAGTAAGCTTTTTAGCTGTTCTTAGAAGTCTAGCGGGGACGAACTTTGTCGAGGTTGAGGTTCGGCAAGGGCTAAGCATAAGAGACGTAATCTATTTGGCGTGCAAAGACAACGAAGCCCTCTTCAAAAGGGTCTTCGACCCCAATGGAGAGAGGATTCGAAGCGATATAATAATCTTAGTTGACGGCGTTGACGTAAATCTAATAGGCGGTTTAGGCTCTTCGGCGGACAACATAAACGAGATAACGCTAATACCCTCAGTCCACGGGGGACTAACAACCTCGGCCGCAATAGACAGGGCGAAAAAGTTGCTAGACCTTCTGACGGATGGAAAAGATGAAGTGGATTTAAGGGTATTGCACATAAAGCTGAGAAAGGAATTGCCATCACAAGAAATTATTCAACTACTTGAGGACATTTTTAAGGGTACCGACGTCGTGTGGGCGACGTCGCGACCTGGGCTAGCTCTATCCCTGCTCCACGTGCTTTTCGTCTTCTATCATACGATCAAGGCCTTCGTTATGGGGAAGAACATAAGCAACAAGTTCAACATAGAGTTCCTATTGCGCCTCGTTTGCGAGGATCAAATAGCTCGCGCATTAGAAGTCGCGGGAATTGGCGATAGAGCTAGAGAGTTCTACCTTTACGTCATGTCACCAAGTAGAGAGACCTCTCAAGAGAGGCTCCAGGCTCTGTCCCCTCTTCCCGTAGAGAAAGTGGAACATCTTGACCTTTCTCGACCGTGTGAAGCAACATCATTGCTTAGAATCCTTCGTATAAGCGACGAAGAGCTACGCGCGACCACCTATAAGTCCTCGGCCTTGAGCCCTGAGCTGAAGGGCGTTTTGACAAGGATGTCCCTATTGAACACTAGGAAGTAGTTATCTTCACTATGGAGACCACGTCCTCCGGCCTCAATATGGATACTCCTACATCTTTGCCAATAATTTCTATCTGCAAAATCTTATCAGGGTTCTTCAAACTGACCTTTCTATTGACCTCTTTAGCTATCTCTTCTATAAGCCTCCGGCTACTTATGTTGGAGGCTCTCTTATTCACAGTTATCCGATACGTCTCGCCCTCGCCTATCTTCTCGTTGGCAAGCGATACGGCAACCCTTTTTATCTCTTCAACTTCATCGCTCGTAACAGCGTCTATTGGAGTGAGCTTAAGCGTATACCTAACGTCCCACGGCCTCTCCCTAGCTATCTCTCCTATCTTCTTAGAGGCCTCATAGGGATTCAGCCTAGTCTTCACCAATAATAGGCCGGGGACGAGGGCTCTACGCACCTCCAGTTGGTCGTCACCTAACTCTCGAAAGAGATACCACAACTCGCTGATGCAGTCGTCCTCTCTGTTTCGATACGTCGATACCAATAAGTTAAACTCCACCGACGACACCTTCGTGTGTGATTTAGAGAAAGAGGACCTTTAAAAGCTTCCCCAAGAATTTGGATCGGTAACTTTAAATAAAGCCATAATCTCCTCAGAAAGCGCTCTGGGGGCGCGAAAATGGAGGAAGAATGGGAGGAATGGGAAGAGGAGGAGGAATGGGAAGAGGAGGAATGGGAAGAGGAATGGTGATGACCCTCAATTCATTTTTGATTTAAGTTCCAAGGCCCGATGACTACGACTTTTGACCTGCCCAGCTATTAAGAAATGCCATCATTAATTATGTGGGATAAAAGGCTTATAGAACGCAGTGTATTGTAAGCTAACGACGAAGTGAGTGAACGCTGATGCGTCAAGGCATTGCGTAGCTCGATCTTACTAAATGGGTCTAGCCCCAAGGTGGAGACCTCATGCCCCGGATAGCTGTTATAGATAGAGACCTCTGTAAGCCGAAGGAGTGTTATAGGGAGTGCCTCCGCTTTTGCCCGCTCGTCAGAAATAAGGTAATGGTAATTGAGATCAACGAAGAGCTTCAGAGGCCGATGATAAAGGAGAACCTTTGTGTGGGCTGCGGCATTTGCGTCAAGAAGTGCCCCTTCTCGGCTATAACCATAGTTAACCTGCCAGAGGAGATAGAGCGCGAATGCGTCCATCAATACGGAGCTAATGGCTTTAGGCTTTACAGGCTCCCTCCGCCTAGAAGGGGCCAGGTATTGGGCTTAATAGGCCCCAATGGCACAGGAAAAACCACGATACTTCGCATTTTAGCTGGCGACCTCATACCAAACCTCGGAAACGTAGAGCTCCGACCGACAAAAGACGACGTCGTGCGCTTTTTCGCTGGCACAGAGCTTCAGCCCTACTTTCGAGACCTGTACTCTGGGAGATTACGCGCTGTTCATAAAATACAGTATGTTGACTTAATACCCAAGTATGTTAAAGGCACCGTCAAAGACCTCCTTATCAAAGTCGACGAGAGAGGCCTGTGGAGGGATTTAGCGAGGGAGCTCGACTTAATTGACATAACTAACAGGGAAATCTCAGCTTTATGTGGCGGGGAGTTGCAGAGGCTGGCCATAGCAGTCGCTTGCAGTCGAGAAGCCGACGTGTACATATTTGACGAGCCAGCAAGCTACCTCGACGTGATGCAGAGGCTCAAGGCCTCCAAGGTCATAAGGTCGCTCTCGCGAGAGGGAAAGGCCGTTATAGTCGCTGAGCACGACCTCGCCATCCTCGACTACGTATCGGACAAGGTGTGCATCATGTACGGTAAGCCAGGGGCATATGGCATCGCCTCACAACCGTACGGGGTTCGAGTGGGCATAAACATATACCTCGACGGCTACATACCCGGCGAGAACGTGAGGTTCAGGAGTGAGCCGATAAGGTTTAGGCTAAGACCTAGGCCCCGGGAGTCTCTAGCCGTTAACGAGCTTTTCTCATGGCCCTCTTTCAAGGTTAAGGTAGGAGGGGTATTCGAGCTCACCGTGAACCAAGGACTTATACATGAAGGAGAGGTAATCGGCATATTGGGCCCTAACGGAATTGGTAAGACCACGTTCGTGAAGTCCCTCATAGAGCGCGCATCAAAAGATGGAAAGAGCGATATGAAGCTAAGCTACAAACCGCAATACCTTACACCTGAAAGCGACGAAACAGTTTATGATTACTTGTTAAGAAACGTAGGAAGCGTGCTATCTTCTTCATGGTTCAAGAGTGAGATATGTCAACCGTTTATGCTCGAGCGCCTTTTTGATCGCAAACTTTCATCTCTTAGCGGTGGAGAGCTTCAGCGAGTTAGCATAGCATGTGCGCTGGCCAGGGAAGCCGACATTTACCTGTTAGACGAGCCTTCGGCTTACTTAGACGTCGAGCAACGACTAATAATGGCGAAGCTCGTTAGAAAAATAGTTGATGAGAGAAAGGCTGCAGCCTTCGTCGTTGAGCACGACGTCGTCGTAATGGATGCCGTCGCCGACTCGATAATGGTCTTTAGCGGTAAGCCTGGGGTCTATGGCATCGCGTCAAGCCCCATGGACTTGAGAAGCGGCTTTAACGCCTTCTTAAAGGAAGTCGACGTCACCTTTAGGAGGGACCTTCACAGCGGGAGGGTTAGAATAAACAAGCCGGACTCTTACCTTCACAGAAAGCAGAAGGGCATGGGGGAGTACTATTACATACCTGAAAGGGAGGAGGTAGAAGAAAGAGAGGAGTGACGAAGCAAACCATCGTGGGCTAAGGTTTATATCGTCATTTCACAGCTTTTATGCTGGGTGACCATTCATGCCGCAAAAAGTCACTATTAGCTTGATAAAAGCCGACGTGGGCTCCCTTTGTGGTCACCACGTCGTTCATCCCAAGCAACTTGAAGTGGCTCGCAAACGACTTGAAGAGGCTAAGAAAAACGGACTCATCATAGACTACTATGTCTTCAATTGTGGCGACGACCTAGAATTGCTAATGACCCACACTAAAGGAGAGGGTAATTCGGAGATCCACGGCTTGGCTTGGAATACCTTTAAGGAGGTTACCGAGAAAGTCTCAAAGCCTTTAAAGCTCTACGCGGCTGGACAGGATCTTCTCTCAGACACTTTCTCAGGCAACGTGAAGGGAATGGGGCCTGGGGTCGCCGAAATGGAGATAACCGAGAGGCCCAGCGAGCCGATAGTAGTGTTCGCAGCCGATAAGACCGAGCCCGGAGCGTGGAACTACCCCCTCTATAAGATCTTCGCATCGCCCGACAATACCGCTGGCCTAGTGATAGACCCTAGCATGCACGAGGGTTTCATATTCAGGGTCATGGACGTCGTAGAGGGAAAGGTCGTTGACCTCAGCTGTCCCGAAGAGCTCTACAGCTTAGTGGCGCTTTTAGGCACGACCGGGAGGTACGTAGTCGAGAGGGTTTTAAGGAAGGTGGATAGGGAGGTCGCCGCCGTGGCTACCACGACGAGGCTCAGCTTGATAGCTGGCAAATACGTGGGCAAGGACGATCCGGCCTTAATAGTCAGGGCTCAGCACGGCTTCCCAGCCGTCGGAGAGATACTGGCACCGTTTGCGTACCCTCACTTAGTGGCAGGCTGGATGAGGGGTTCGCACTACGGCCCGTTGATGCCAGTGAGCCTGGAGCATGCACGTTGTACGTTCTTCGACGGCCCGCCTCGAGTTGTAGCTCTCGGCTTCCAACTGGCAAACGGTGAACTAATAGGCCTAACGGGCTCTGAGCCTGCCGACCTATTCGATGACCCAGCCTTCGACGTGGCAAGGACTATTGCGATGCAGATAGCCGACTACATGAGGAGGATGGGAGAATTCATGCCGGCAAGAGTCGGACCCGAAGAACTAGAGTACACTACGTTGCCGAAGATATTGGAGAAGCTCAAGGATAGGTTTAAGCACGTTTAGTTCTTTTCCTCTCTTCATTGATGACCGTCAATATCCTAGCTATGGTCTTTTTTATAACCCTTATTTTGCCAGGGTTTTCGAGCGGAGCCCCTGAGGCTTGCTGAGCTCTGAGCCTCATGAGCTCTGCTTTTAGCTCTCTAAGCTTGGCGAGCCTCTCCTCACTCGACATATTCCTTATATCCTTAACTTTGAGTATCGCCACCGCTTTCTCCCTCCTCCTTCACGAAGACTTTACCCTTGTCTAGTTCCTCCATGGCTTTAACAGCCGAAGGTAGGACTATCTTAACCTTTATGCCTATCTTGCCCTGCTTTAAAAGCGCATGCTCGACAGCTACGTCCACGTGCTCTTGTGATAGCTGGCCAGCCTTCAAGACTATTCCGGACTGAAGCTTCTCGTACCTAGCCCGCTCAGTCCTGAGCTTCCCCTTGATCCTTATCTCAGCGCCGAGGGCACCTGCCTCCATTATCTGATTTAAAGCTATGTAGGCCGCTCTTCGGAAGTGTATACCCCTTTCAAGAGCGTTCTTAATTCTTTGAGCCATTATCTTGGCGTTGAGTTCTGGGACTTCAACTGGTGCCACTGCTATTTGAGGTCTTTCGACTCCAAACACTTTCTCGAGCTTTTGTGTCAATTCGTGAACCGTAGAGCCGTGCCTTCCTATGACCATTCCTGGCCTCTCAGCGTAAATGGTCACGTTTGTGCCGAGAGGGGTCTTCTGTAAGTCCACTTTAACGTAACCGGCCCTCTCCAATTCACGCTCTAAAAAAGAGTCCACATCGAGCCTCTTCAACGCCTTAACAACGAAGCTTTTTTCGATATCCGGCATGGGGTCCCCCTCCGCTACACGATTTTCTAAACCTCTTTGACAGCTACTTCTACATGAACTAACTGCTGAAAGAATGGGGTAGCTCTGCCGAATGCCCTCCGTATATACTTCCTAACCACGGGCCCTTTGTGGGCGGCGGCATGTACTATGACTAGCTTCTCGACGTCAAGGCCTTTGTTCTCGGCATTGGCCTCTACGTTCTTCAGGATCTTCAACATTTCTTTCACAACCCTCACGGGATAACCGCCGCTCGGATACTTATTTACGCTACCGTGGTGTGCGCGCTTCCTATTAAAGGTAGTAAAGGGGACCATAACTTCTCTCTTCAAAACTTTCTCCAGTAGCTCTCTGGCCTCGCTGAGTTTTCTGCCCTTTATGAACCGACAAACCTCTACAGCCTTTTTCCAACTTATCCTTAGATCTCTTCCACTAGCTATAGCCATTTTTTCAGGCTCGTAGTTCTGAAGAGAGTAACCGAATTCTGGCATAGGGTTACCTTCCTTAGCACTGTTAGCGCTGGGAAAGTGAGAGCTCTTGCCTATTAGGTTTCCGCTAGAGGTAATTCTTATAACTAGGGAGATCCAAGAAGGAGCGAGAGCTCACATGTCGAGTAGGTTTACGTATAGGGGTTACACCTTGGACCAGTTGTTAGAAATGCCCATGGACGAGTTCATAAAGTTGCTCCCAGCGAGGCAAAGGAGGTCCCTTTTAAGAGGTCTGAGCGAGGAGAAGAGGAAACTTCTTGAGAAGATAAGAGAGCTCAAAAACAACAAGAGGTCAATCGTCAGGACGCACATTAGGGATATGATAATACTGCCAGAAATGGTTGGCGCAACTGTTCACGTTTATAACGGTAAAGAGTTCATCCCTGTCACGATAACTGAGGAGATGGTAGGGCACTATTTAGGCGAATTCGCCCCTACGTGCAAGAAAGTAGAGCACGGAGAGCCCGGTCTAAGAGCGACACGAAGCTCGATGTACGTACCTCTGAAATAAGGGAGGCGTGGTTGCGTCTAGTGCCTAAAGGCCGGAAGGCAATGAGACTCTCTCGACCCCTTCACTCTCTCTTACCGGTCCTCTTGCTTGATATGTGCCCCACTTTTGCTCCTGGAGGCGTTCCATGACTTACTGGTGGACTGCCCTTTGGATGCGCCCCTCCACCGTGTGGATGAGCATAAGCGCCCATCGCCTTACCGCGAACTTCAGGATATTTCCACGCCTTAACTTTTGACAAGTGGTACTTGGCGCCAGCTTTCACGAAGGGCTTCTCTATTCTACCCCCGCCAGCTACGACGCCTATAGTCGCTCTTGCTAAGCCGCTAACTAACTTGGCCTTTCCTGAGGGCAAGCTAATGTATACGCCCTCAGCCGAATGGCTCAACACTATGGCGTAACACCCCGATCCTCTAACTAAGCGCCCACCATCACCATACGTGAGCTCTACGTTAAAGACCTTGGTTCCATCGGGTATGCTCCTCAGAGGCAGGATGTTGCCTGGGGCCACCTCTGCCTTATCTCCTATCTGTATCTTCTGTCCTACTCTAATCCCCTCAGCGGCGACGTTAAAGAACCTCGTTCCGTCTGGCAGTCTGATTAATGCTAGCGGGGCTCCTCTGCCCGGGTCATGAATTATCGCCTCTACTTTCCCTTCGATAACGCCCTCGCACTCCCTCTTGCTTAGGTTAGGATACTTAGCTGGCCCTTTGTGCAACCACCTTGGAGATCTGAAGACGGAGCCCCCGCGACCTTTGCGTTGAGCCAATATTCGCTTGCCCATAGTAACTACCTCACAAAATACCTAACTTAACCGCCACGTCTGAGGCTTTGTGCCCTGGTTTTAACTTAACGAAAGCCTTCTTCTCTCCTTTTGGGGTTATAAGAGTGTTGACTTTTTCGACCTTAACGTCAAAAAGCTTTTCGACGGCCTCCTTTATGCGGAGCTTGTTGACCCCCAGGCCAACGATGAACGTCAGAGTGTTGTTCTTTTCAATCAACGACAAGGCCTTTTCTGAGACAACAGGCCTCAAGATGACGTCGTAGTACTCTAAAGTCTTCCTGCCGCCTCTTTCATCACTCACTTTCCACACCCTCTTTCAGCCAGCATTTTTATGGCAATTTCGCTCCACAAAGTCAAGCGCCCCGGAACCCCTCCTGGGGCTAAGTGCAGGACCGACAGGTTTTTGACGTAAGCGACCGTGACTCCTGGAAGGTTTCTGAAGGCCTTCACAGCTTTACATTTTCCGGAGAAGACTATGAGTAAGCTTTTGCCCTCCTTGTACCTCCTCCCTCTCATCTTACCCTTGCCCGCTCTTATCTTGATCTTTTTGCGAACTCTCTCCACGTCGCTCCACAGCCCCATTTTCGCTAAGAACTCTTTGGCTTGCTTCGTCGTCTCGATCTCCTCGATCTCCGCCTTTACTATTACTGGTAGGGAAATTTTTGGCGGAAGTACATGACCCCTTCTTTCCACCAACTCTTTGATAGCTGTTGCAGCTATGGCAGATTTGATAGCAAGTCGCCTCTCCTTCTTGTTTATCCTCTCACGTATCCTCTTTTCGACTGTTGGTGTGTGAGCCCTCCTACCTCCAACGGCCATGGTCACGAAGGCGGCGCTCGTTGCGCGCGGATGCCTTTCCCCCTTGACCCTTGGAACCCTAGCAATGCCGTAACCCACTCCCCAACTTTCAGCAGTAGTCCTCTTACCAGCCATGGGGTCCCTGCCTTGGGGCTGTATTCTTGCCGTAAGTGCTGCTAAGTAAGCTCGTTTTATCACGTCTTCCCTGACCTCGTAGCTAAAGACCTCAGGTAGCTCTATCTTCCCTGCTTCCCTTCCTTCAAGGTCGTAAACTGTAGCTACTTTGACTGAGCCTTGCACTGCTAACCACCTTGCTTAGAATCGATGTTTATGCTAACTATCTTTGGAGGCGTGGTGGGCGCACTCTTGGGGGGCCTTATGGGAAACCTCAACCTCACAAGCCTGCCTTTAGGTCCTGGCACTGAGCCCAGCAATACTATGTAAGGTCCTCTGACGATGCCGTAGCCGACAAAACCCCCCTTGACCGTCACGCTCAATCCATCTTCTCCCATCTTTATTATGCGCTTGTTGTACTCCGTTCGTTGGTGGAATCCTAGTTGTCCAGGCCTTGGTATGCTATACATCATGTCGGGCTTCTGGGGGCTTGCCGTACCAGTCCTTCTATGTCCTTTGCGGTGCTTGTGCCATCGAGGCATAATCTTCACTCCATACCTCTTCACTACGCCCTGAAAGCCCTTGCCCTTGGTCACGCTGATGACGTCCACGTACTGTCCTTCTTTAAATACGTCCGAGGCCTTCACTTTTTTCCCGAGTATTGAAAGTGCGTATTTCCATGCCTCTTCAACGCTCTTAGCCGCGACCTTTATCTCCACGAGTTCAGGGGTCTTCTTCCTCAGCCCGGATAACCTTGGTTGAGTACACGCAAGGACCCTGATCTCTGTCGTCTTGTTTAGCAACTGCTGGGCTCTTGCTATTCTCTCTTCTTTATTGTAATTCTTGGGGAGAGAGGTCCTCCTTTCAAGGTCTTTTGGGAGGTTATCGGATAGGATCTCAAAAATGCTCTTGAGCCCATAGGACGTTGAGGAATAAAGCCTGATTCCGTACACAAAGAGAGGTGGGGCATCGAGTATGGTGACGGCCCTCACGACCTCCCTACCGTAGAATGGGCTTGTGGGTTTGTCTTCTATTATAACAGCGTGAGTCATGCCCGCCTTGTACGCAGCAAAGCCCAGTAATTGCGGTTTCTCGACTTCAACGTGCGGCCAACTCCTTATCCTAGCGACGATCCTTCGAGCTCTCACTCGCGGATAGAAGCCTAGAGATCCGCGGCGAGGCTGGTGGACGCTTCTCCCCAATTCCTAATCCCTCTAAGCCTTACAGCCCAACGGTGTTGGAGAGTAAAATCCCTCAGCCCCCTATTTAATCTTTATTTCCTTAAAGACGGATCATGTTCTTCGATCTCGTGACAGAGGAAGTTAATTATTGCGAGGGTCGAATACAATGCTTCTTCGACCCTCACGGTCTTACTCCCCTGTCCCGGTATGAAGTTCAAAGTCACATGAACTTCGTCGTCCAAATTAAATCCCTCCTTCTCTGCTATTTCGTAAAGCCCCCTAAAGGGCGAGCCAAGTATCAAGAGCAAACTGCTGTGCTCTCTCATTAGCTTTAAGAGATTTTGTAATTCTTTGTGAACTTCTCTGCCGTACCTAGAAGTCGCTATGACTAAGGCATCTCTCTTAAATGAAGATATCAGTCCTTTGAGATTTAGATCGGTCACATCGACCACGAACCCGAAGTAATGAGGCACTTCACACCTCTCGATTTCCCTTACCTCGGCGATTCGGTAGCCCCTCTTGACTATCCTCAAGATTACCCTATCTCCTCTCTTCAGCTTTTTCGGGCTTTGAAAGGCTAAAGGAATCTCGATCCCCACGTCAGCCAAATACCTTTCTCCTCTCTTGCCTATCACAAGTCCTTCTCGATAACAGACTTCAGGCAAGTCTTTTACGCTCTTTTCTGTTGGATGATTGGGTGTATTTAGAGGTGGTAGCAAGCCCACGTATCTTAAGTCCGGGTCGAGGGGAAAGACCTTCCTTCTAAGGTACTGCGGGCAGGCTAAGTAGCTGAAGAGCTTTCCCAAGAGGGCTCTTTCGTCGATGCTTTCGGTCTCGTCGCGATATATGATCAATCGCTCAACTTTAAATATAGCTAAGGCCCTGGCTATGAATCCGACCTTGACCGTCTTTTCAAGTAGAGAATTTGCCTCAGCTAGTGTTGTCGATGGTAGCGCGACTGCGATCTTCAATCATAGTCGCCCCTCCAAAGAATTTATAGGTCCCCCCTCACAAGTTTAACTGGCCGATGAAGAGCTTGCCGAGTGTTGAAGAGGGGAATGAAAGGCCATTCATGATCTGAGGCCTTGATTAGGTGATTAACGTTGTGGCGCTTCATTTCTCGCAAAGCTTTGATAAATACGCCCTTTTTGGGCTCTTTAATTAGAATTTATGGTAAGACCGTGATAGGTAGCGGTACTATAATCGATAACACGGTGATACTAGGCTACCCTACTCGCAGAAGCTTGGTCAAAATCCTAGAGGAGGGTGCACGACCCCAAGACCTCGACCATGCCTTCGACGAAGTGAGCGGGGGTTGCATCATTGGAGAGGGTTGCATCATACGTAGCGGTTGCATCATTTACGAGCGAGTCAAGATAGGTAATGGAGTTCAGCTTGGACACAACGTGCTTGTTCGTGAAGAAACGGAGATAGGCGACGACTCAAGCATCGGCTCTTACACCATAATAGAAGGTGAAACTCGTATAGGCTCTCGGGTAAACATCCAGTCGAACGTCTTCATACCCAGACGCACAGTGATAGAGGACGACGTCTTCTTAGGCCCTGGCGTAGTCATAACGAACGACAAGTACCCTCCTAGTGGCAAAATCGTCACGACGAGAATATGTAAGGGAGCAATTATCGCTGCTAACGCCATAATTATTGCGGGAGTAAAGGTAGGGCCCAACTCATTCGTCGCGGCCGGCAGTCTAGTGACGAAGGACGTCCCTGAGGGCGTCGCCGTAAAAGGAAGCCCTGCCAAGCCTTTTGGCGAGATGGACGTTTTCTTGAGAAAAAGAGAAGAGTACCTCAAGTCAAATTAAAAAGGTCAATTAAGTCAAATATCTAAGACGAACCTGATGATGTATTCGTCGTTCTCCTTCTTTATCTCCATTAAGTGGTATGTCGCGGCTTTTATGGCCGTCTTTGACTCGTGCCGATCAGCGTCGTACCTTTCGCCAAATATCACTGCTTTGAGTCTAAAGCCGTTGCTGTCTTCGGCCAATTCTTCAACCTTCACTTCTGAGCCTAAGAAGCTCCTCGAGTCAAAGAGGTATATCAGTTCCTCGAGCCAATTATAGAGCAAGGAGTAAAGGTCGAATCCTTCAACGGTGACCTCTACCGTCTCTTCTTTTTTAACGCGTCTCACATCGGTCATGACCTCGTAAACTGCCATTCCACTGAGAGCGAAGGCCTCTTCCAAGCTCTTAGCTCTAACCTCGACGTACACGTCGGATGGATGGTCTAAGAACCTTACACTCATGTAGACCTCCTCGTGGAGAAGCTTTTGTAGTAGCGCCGGGAGCGGGATTCGAACCCGCGCGCCCCAATGGGGCACCAGCTCTCAAGGCTGGCGCCTTGGTCCGCTCGGCCATCCCGGCCCAAAATTACTCGGCTCTTCGCTCGACTAAAAACTTTTATTTTCTTTCTCCACTCTTTCGCATGTATATTTTGACCCTCAGCCCATCTATGTCCCACTCTTTTGCGTACCAACCTTCTCCGACCAAGCCCACTTTACCGCCCATCCTCAACTCTTTAGCCCTTACTTCGCCCATCAAGTAGTCCACGTTCTTCGCGCTCAAGACGCTTAAAGCGCCCTCTTCCGCCTCAATCACTAAGTCTACGTAGTCTTCTATCTTCAGGTCAAGCTCCTTGCGCATGTACTGTATTCTGCGGACAAGCTCCCTTGTCAAGGCCTCAGCCTCAAGCTCTCTATCTCGTGTCGTATTTAGGCATACTAACATGCGCTTGCCCAAAGCAAAAGCCCACTTCTCGTACCCTCCAATTCCGATAACCTCTATGCCCTCGCTGGTCAGTGACACCTCTTCGCCCTCTATGCTTACGCTTACCTTGCCACGGGTGCAAAGCCCTTGCACCACCTCCTTGGCCTCAACCTTATTTAACAGCTCAACAAGCTTTGCCGCCTTGGGCCCCACAATCTTTTTGACCCTACTCTCTTGAACCTTTACCTTTAGCTTCATGTCACTTGGTATGGCGGTCGTAATAAGGACATTCCGAGCGTTGGCTTGTTCGCGTAGCGCCCTGTAAAATGCATTCAGCTTGGTAACCAACTCCTCGTCAAATACCACTACGACAACGTCGGAGACTGGCCACCTACCCTTAAGCTTAGCCCTCTGCCTCGCGCTGGCCACGAGCGTTAGCGCCTCCATGAGCAATGAGGCACCTTCTTCGAGCTCTTTCTTGAGGAACTTGGGCTCTATAGAGGGCCAGTCAAGCATGAACAAGCTCTCTTCTTCTAAGTTGCCGAACTTCTTCAAGAACGCTTGGTACAACCATTCAGCTAAGTGCGGGGTGAAAGGAGCCATGAGCCGAAGGGCTTTATCGAGCACGTAGTACAGCACGCTGTAAGTCATGAGCTTCTCGACATTCTCTTCTTCTAACCAAACCCTTCTCCTAATGAACCTTATATAACCATGGCTCAAATCATCAACAAAGAAGTTGACTACAGCCTTCGCTGCTTCGTGTATGTTGTATGCTTCGATGTTTGAGGTCACTACTTCTATTGTGGTTTGAATTCTCGAGAGAATCCACAGGTCCTCTGGTCCAAGCCTGTCGATGAACATATCTATTGGATATTTTTTATAATCGAACTTATCGAGCTCCATATATGTACTAGCAAATTTGAATACATTGAAGATTATATTTAATGTACGTTTGACGGATTTCAATTCTTCGACGTCGAAGTTCAGTGACTCCCAAGGGGCCGCCTTCATGACCAAGTAAAGGCGTAGGGGATCAGCGCCCTCGGCCTCCATAACGTCGCGAGCCCAGACGACGTTCCCCCTACTCTTCGACATCTTCTGGCCCAGTTTATCAAGCACGTGACCTTGGCATAACACGCTTTTGTATGGGGCTTTGCCGAACAACATTACGCTTGTGAATATCAGCGAGAAGAACCATCCTCTCGTCTGGTCAACTGCCTCGGTTATGAAGTCGTAGGGGAACAGCCTCTCAAACAGCGTCTTGTCCTTCAAGTAGTCAACGCTCGCGGCGTGCGCCACTCCAGAGTCCAACCAGCAATCGAGCACATGCGGTTCTCTCTTCATTTCGCCCCTGCACTTAGGACATATTAGCCTAACGTTGTCGATCCACGGCCTGTGCACCTCTATATCTTCGAGAGGAGTCAGGGCCAAGCTCTTGAGCTCTTCGATGGAACCTACGCAGACCCTGTGCCCACACTTAGTGCAGGTCCAGATGTTTAGGGGCGAGCCCCACACTCTTGAGCGCGAAATGCACCAGTCCCTAGCATTGGCTATCCAGTTGTGAAATCTGGCTTCGCCAGCCCACGGCGGGGTCCACTTCACCTTCTTGTTCTCCTCCAAGATCAAGCTCTTTATGGGCTCTATGCGCAAGAACCACTGCCTATCAGCTCTATAGACCAAGGGAGTGTCGCATCTCCAACAATGAGGATACTCGTGAAGTATCGTACTCTCATAGGCCAACAATCCCTTCTTCTTCAAATCCTCGATTATCACTTTATTAGCCTCTCTTACGTACATGCCTTTGTATTTACCAGCTTTATCCGTGTAGAAGCCGTTAACTTCCACAGGGCAGAATGCGGGCAGTGAATATCTCTTGCCTATTTCGAAGTCCTCAGGACCATGAGCCGGGGCTATGTGCACGCATCCGCTACCCTCCTCCATGCTAACTCCTTGATCGCACGTTATTATGTGGGCGTTTTCGTGGCTCTTGTGCTCGGGCACCTCGTCTAAGAGCGGGTTCAGGTATTTTGTGCCCTCGAGCTCCGATCCGAGGAACCTCCTAAGTACTTTGTACTCCTTTACTTCAACTTCGGCCATGACCCTCTCCAAGAGCTTCTCGGCTAAGATCCACTTCTCACCTTGTACCTCGACCTCGACGTAATACTCATCGGGGTGCAAACAAACTGCCTCATTCGCTGGCAAGGTCCAGGGGGTCGTGGTCCAAACGACCACGTACGTGGACTCTCTATCGAGCAACGGGATCTTCACATAGATGGAGGGATCCTCTATGCTTGCGTAACCCAGAGCGACTTCTTGGTCCGAGAGAGGGGTCTCGCAACGAGGACAGAACGCTATCACCTTAAGGTCTTCAACCAGCAACCCCCTCTCGTACGCTTGCCTCAAGGCCCACCATATGAACTCTATGTACTCTCTCCGTCTCGTCTGGTATGCATTATCGTAGTCAAGCCATAGGCCTAATAGCTCTGAGGTCTTCCTCCAATGGTCTAGGTAATAATCGACGAGCCTATTGCACTCCTCTACAAACTTCTCGTAACCCACGGCCTCTATGTCCTTCTTAGACCTTAGGCCCAAGTTCTTCTCGGCCTCGAGCTCGACTGGCAGGCCTTGAGTATCCCAGCCAGCGCGGCGCCACACGTCGAAGCCCTGCATGAGCTTAAACCTAATGACTATGTCCTTTAAAGTCCTCCCTCTTGCATGACCCACGTGCATGAAGCCGTTTGTTGTGGGCGGGCCCTCCAAGAAGCTGAAGAGCTTTCCTCCCCTTCGCGCCTCAAAGCACTTATTTGCTATGTTATTCTCATACCAGAAAGCCCTCACGTACTGCTCGATTTTTAATGGCTCGTAACTTCTCATCTCCATGTACATCACTCCTAGCTTGTTAAGGATCCCTCACGTTCCTATTTTCTCGGCATTAATGATAGACCTCTCAATGCTAGAGCCGTCAAAAAGTTTTAAACTTTAAAGAGCAGTTTAGGATTGTCGGCTAGGTGGACCCTTCATGCTCTTTACGCGCGTTGCTTTAATAGGAAGGCGACGACAACGAATTTAAGTGCCTCTTGCGCCGAGGAATGCAATGGAGATGATATAATTAATGTCATGACCCTGAAGCGGTGATTACGTTGAGCAAATTAGAGACGTGGAGAGCAATTTACGGGAAATTGCACAAATTTAGGCCTCTCCTAGTCGTTGCCTTACTCGTCTTGGCTTACGTCTTAGGCTTTTGGCTGAGGTCCCTGCCACAGTTCTCAGAACAGCGCGTCTTGACAGGTGATGACCCCTACGTGCACCTCAGGTACGCTGAGGCTCTCTTGAAGAATGACTCGATACCCCCCAACGATACCTTGAGGTACTACCCTCAAGGCTTCAATACTAGGTACGAGCTGCCCCTAGTCTCATGGTTCATAGCTGGGTTCGCCTGGCTGACGGGTTTACAGCCAATTGACATAGCCATATTGTTACCAGCATTCTTCGCCCCCCTAATTGTAATACCGACTTTTTTCATCGCTAAAACACTTATAGGGTCCACTACTGCGGGCATCGTAGCCGCTTTCCTGTCGGCCGCTGCCCCGGCCTTCATCCTAAGATCTTTTGAGGGTTTTTGTGACAAGGAGGCCTTTTCAACGCCTCTGATGTTTGCAGGGCTAGCCCTTGCCCTCTTGTCATTTAACGTAGTCACGACCGCTCAGAGGCACATGCGTAGTATGGTGACATCAGTAGCCCTCGCCATAGCGTCTGGCACCCTCATAGGCCTCGCGGCCATTGGCTGGAGAGGCTTCCTCTTCACGTACCTCGTCCTAGCAACCCATATCTTGCTAGTGACTCTCTTTGGCAAGAACGGTGAAAGCCTCAGCTTAATCTCTATACCATATTTGCTAGTGCTAGTAGTATCAAGCGTACTTGCTACCTCCTTCACGATTAGGTACGGCGGTTTAAGTTTCTTCAGCTCGATAACGTTTCTCATCCCCTTGGGCGTTGCCATCCCCTTAATGGCTCTGAAAAAGGTCAAGAGGAGATACGTCTTGGTACTAATCGTCATCTTAGCGGCAGTCCTTCTGTTTATAGAGCGCGATTACGTCCGCAGTCTGGTGAGTTGGCTTTTAGGTAATAAGGGGCTAGTCCGCTCGACGGTTGCGGAGTCTCAAAGTCTGTTCGATTCCCCTCAAGAACTATGGAACCAAGTAGGTTTACCCCTCATATTTGCGGTCTTCGCGCTAGTACCGAGAAATCTGAAGGACCCGCAGGGCAGGATCAATTACCTATTCATGTTGTCGCTCTTTGGCGTGTCTGCCGCCCTCGCCGTCTCTGAGATCAGATTGTTGATGTTCTTATCGATAACTGTGGCGATAATGGCTGGAGACGTGCTTTCGAGGCTCATAGATCATTACGGCTCTAGGCTCTTCATCAAATGGAGAAAAGGCCTAAGGCTTAACCGAGAAGCAACAATGGGCCTCAGCCTCTCGACAGCATTGACAACGCTGGCCATACTATCGATATTCGCCATCCCCACGTATACTTGGTATGGCCCGCTCGTCAGCCACGCGGAAGTGTATAGAAACATAGGCATGAGTAATCACAATTATTGGTTGGGAGCACTTTTGTGGCTAAGAGAAAACACAAACCAAGATGCGATAATAATCTCTTGGTGGGACTACGGTTACTTAATACAGTACTACGCCAACAGGACGACTATCGTGGATCCTGGGAACGTGTACGAATGGAGGAACGTTGAGGTAGCGAAGTTTTTCATGTCGAGTGCCGAAGAAGAATCTCTGAGAATTTTAAATCAGAGCTTCGGCTTGGGAGGCAAGGACGTGTACGTGTTGATCTCGCTCGAAGAGATCCCTAAAAGCCACGCCATTGCAAAGATAGCTGGCTCTCCAATGCCTTCATTTCAGCTGACTCCACAAGGATGGTGGGGCATAAGCAATTTTGACGCTCTCTTAACGAAGTTCGTCTTGGGAATACGGCCCGACTATGCAACTGACTTAACTCGCTTCGAAAAAGTTTATTGCGATTCACAATACATAGCGATTTATCGTATAAAATGGTGACCTTGTACCAAGTTTGCGTGATCCTTAGCCGAGAGCCCTAACACTCAACTTACAATACCATGCATTGTGATGTTCTTTGGTGGCAAGGTCATTCGTTTACGAGCCTAGTCTTAAGCCTATATGTTGCATACTTATCGTGTGGTGAGTACTTGGGTGGATGCGGAACCTTTAAAGGCCCTCCGCAATAAGGGCACTTATTACGCTGCAAAGTATATTTTCCGCACTCCTTACACTTCATTAGCAGGCCCTTCAAGTCTCGACCCCCTACTTCTTCGGCTCTTCGAGAACCCTCCCCTGTCCTCCCTCTCTTGATATCACACTTAAAGCCGCATTGGTTACTTCTTTCAATATGCTCTTGAGTATTTTGTAGTCCTCTGCCGTCGCGTCAACCCTGTACTTTGGCGCTCCATCAGCGTAGATCTTGACTTGATAGCCCTTGCTCTTTGCATAGTTTAGGGCCTCGATCAGAGCCTTCTTTATTACCTCGATGCCTCGAGGACCGTGGCACCTCAGTTCAAGGACCGCCGACATCTTTACCTGGGGTATTTCTATGTGCTCTTTGACCAGTTCGGCTAATACCTCGGCCCATTCTCTACTGATCCCAGCTACGAGCAAAGCCTCTATGCCTCTCCGGGCGGCCTCTTCAAGCCCGGCGTATATCTCGCCATAATGGTCTTCGAGCTTCCATCCTGCCTCCTCGTAGGCCTCATCGAGCTTTTTTCCTAACCTCTTTGCTGCAAAGTCTAATAAGACTTCGGCCTTCTTAGCCCTCTTCCACTCAAGCATTTTTCTATCTCTTTCTACGTCGGCCACTCTCTTCAGCGAGAGGTCTATGTGCCCCTTCAGAGGATCCACTCTAATTACTTTAAAAGCCGTCTTCTGGCCCTCACGTATGACATCCCTAATATTGTGAAACCAAGACGAAGATACTTCATTTAGTGGTAAATAGGCCCTCTTCCCTCTATATTCATCGAGAGTTATGTAAGCTCCTTTATCAAATACTTGCGTCACAGTCCCTATCACTATCTCTCCTTGCTGTGGCCACTCTCTCCTCTTTTTTACCAATTGCCTCCACCTTTTTGTTCGTCATCCGAACTCACTAATCTTCTTCCCCTCCATCCTCGCTTTGCCGCCAGTCGGCGTTGCCAACAGTTTGCCGCAGACGAAGCAGTGCACGTAAGTTGAAGCATGGCTGAAGATGACCTGCGTATTGCCACAGTCTGGACACCTCACGTTGTAGAACTTCGATTTGGGCATGGGCACGAGCTCTTTTCTTTTCTTGACCATGCACCATCACCCTTTCGCGACTTCCACTATCTCCAGCTTCTTCAACCTTATGCCCTTTCTATGTAATATGTAACCGCACTTCTTGCATGTAAGCTTTAGGACCTGCTTCTTAGTGACTTTGGCGAACCTCTTTTGCTCGGGCTTCCTCTTACTGCCATATCCTTTCTTCTTCCTCGCGTACCTCCTTTCTCCTTGGGCCAAAGACCTTCTTTTCCCCGCCTTGTACAATGTCACGCTATGGGGTGTGTGAGCCTTACATTTAGGGCAGTAAGTATTTATCTCCCTCGGCACCTTCATTGCACCCACCTTACGCTTATCTCGTCTGCGATTCCCAGATCGATGAGCACTTTACCAGGTCGCTTATTTATAAAGATTACATCTTCTGGCTCGAGCTTGGGCAGGCCAAGCTTTTCAGCGAGGGCTTCGTCCAAGTTCTTCTTCAATAATAGCAAGACTTTGCCCTCCTCTTGAGGTTCAGCTCCCTCGATGTTAAGGTCTGCCTTGGCAAGTTCAAGGGCTTTTCGAAGGTTGGCGTAATAGATATCCTCCTCTGGAGGCAATTTCTCTATCGACTTACCATCCATTGCCTCAAGCATTATTTTTCTAGCTCTGACACTCTTAATGATCGAGAGGATTTTTTCTAAAAGCGCGACCTCCTCTTCCCATATTTTGCGTTGTACTTCGCTGACCTCGTTGTTCTTCCTTAACCTTAAGGAGTGAACATAGCTTAGAGCCGCATCGTAGAAGTTTTGAGGTAGTGACACGAGCTTCTCACTACTTATTTCTCGAAGGAGGACGTTGAGTAACTCTTTAAGCATCCTCAACCTCCTCGCCAACTACAACAGCGTTTTCTGAGCATATCAGGTACACGGCTAGTCCTAGAGGTACCTCCGCGACCTCGTTGTTATAGGGGCCCCACGTTTGGTCGAGGAAGGTTATCCTTGGCATGTTTAAGATCTTTACCTTGGCCTCGCCCTTTACAAAGGCTACAGCGTGTAGGTAGGGGTCAAAGGACTCCATATCTCTTAAGGGGACTTTGGTTGCTATGAGCCCCGTACCTCCGTGCAACGTCCCGGGCAATCTTATCAACCTCTTTATGTCTGTCGTTACCCTCTCATCGACTTCGCAACGCTTATACGTTATAACTTTCTCGACGGCTTTGAGCCAAACCCTGCGCGCGATGCCCTCTAAAGGCCAATAGTCTTGGGCCTCTTCAAGCCCCTTGATTATTGCTTTTATTGCTTCCTCTATCTTAGGTCCTCCTTTAAGGTTCAGGGGTTCCTCCACATTATTGGAATTGAGGAGCTCATAGACTCCCTTAGCGATCCTCCCAGGCCACCCTCCAGCATTCAAGGGAGGTGCAAGGACCTTCCTCTTCTTGTCCTGCATCACGAGCCCCGTGCCTTTCACATAGTCGACTATCTCCCTCCTAGCCCTCTGGTCTAACCCCCTCACGACATCGCTTTCTACGTGTATGTGGAATCCTCTCCGTCCCGAGAATACGATGGAGATTTCTTGAGGCGAAAAGCCAAAGTCTTGGATTAAGAAGTCTTCGACGAGCTTTATGGTCTCTTCTTTGGCGACTTCGAGGCACTTCTCGCAGAACCAAGTCTTCGCCTCTACTCTCTTGCTTGAGCACTTAGGGCACGCCTCGGGGGGCATGCCGTTACCAGCAGTGCTACAATCTAAGCACGTCCATTTGTCGTGTTGCTCTTTGCATGGAGTGTACATGTGATCGACGTCTATGTCGAAGATTAGGTCAGCACCCATCCACTCTTTAGCGTCCATATCTGGGACGGATGGTTGCGCATAATAAGCCGACGAGTAATAGACGTGGAGCGGAGAGTTTCTGCGAAGAAACTCTTTGACTTCACTCCACTCCTCAAAGGCTTTATGTCTTATCATCTCGCCCTTTCTCGAAATCATGAAGGCAAACTCCCTTCTCCTGAAGTCCTTAGGCGGTTCCCCCCTCCACTCGACATAATACTCTCTAAACACCTTCTTTATGAAGCCCTCATTATCGAGCTCTTTTCTCAAGCTCTCCCCTCTTCAGCAACTTGAGCTTCTTGCTGTAGTAAGTCAGAGGGTGCTTGACTCTTTGGCAAAGGGCATCATCTGCTGAGCAAAGGCCAAACGTCCTCAAGGTCACACAGCTAGGTGGGGAGTACCTCGTCCTAGATCCTACCTCGCCCGCTATATGTTTTAAGTGATAGAGCGTCTTATTTTCATCGAAGTCAGGCATTTTGCGAAATATGTCGAGTAACTCTTCAGGCCTCTTCCCTACAGATATCAAGAACGTGGCAAGCGTGAAGCGGGCCATGTGAGGAAGGTTCTTACCCTGCTCGGCCTCTTCAAGTAACCTTGAAATACAGGGCGGGAAAGCTGAAGGTTCGTACTTGTCGACGTACATTGTGTACACATCGACCTTTGGGAGGATGCCTTGGAACTCTTTGTCGAGTTCTTCAATTATTGGTTTGAGGACGCTAGGTATTTGGACTTCCTCTGCTTGATTGGCCCTCTCTGAAATCCTTATTCTGTAGGCCTCGGCCAAGAGTCTGGAGAAGTCCTTTCGAGGTAGCTCGACATAACCATTCACTAGCTTTCTATTCACGAGCTTCCAATAGGCGTCTAACATGTTAACAGATGTTTTGAGGTAGTCGTCGAACCTAACCAAGAAGCGGTCCTCTTCTCTCTTGACATGCCAATTGAAGCCATCGACAGCTAGAGACATTAACTTCTCATAATCTTCCTTAAGAAGGCTCACTAGGACCCTGTTCTTCTCGGCCTCGGCATACACGTTGACCAGCCTTGCATTGTTTATGTGTTTTATGAGCAATAGCGCAACGGGATGTGACAAAATCTCTACGTCTAGATCCCTCTTGTAGACCGAAGTCACACGGGAGTATGCAGCCTCTCTTATCCTCTCAACGCTTCTTCGAAGCACTTCCGACTCAGGGGATAATATGGCGTTTATTCCTAAACTCTCTTCGAGCTCTTTAACTAATTTCGAAGCTAAACTTATAAACGGATATGTCGCGGCATCTAATTTGGAAAAAATCATGGTCCTTCTTCTTTACTCCTCAAGTCTAGGGGCTAGGTAGTACCTTATGGTCCCTCCACCTGGAATTGGAAACGTTAGGCTTAGGGGCATCCCGGTTGAAAACTCGAGAGTGGCCACTTCAGCGGCCTTGTTCGCTTTAACCATGTCCATTAAGTACTCCAAGCTGTAAGAGGCAACGGACTCCTCCTTGACCTCTAGCTCTAAGAGGGCCCCCGTTTCGGAGGTCAGCGTCGCTTCAACCTCACCCTTATCGCTCTGGCCCCTCACTATGATCGCGTTGCTCCGGCCCTCCAGCTTGACGTAGTCGCTCACTAGCTCCACGTCCTTCAAAGCGTCTTCGAATATGTCGGCCATCACAGTGGCTTTAACGTTGAACGAGAGCGAGGGCGTGGGCAACTCTTCGTATTCTACGTCTATCAAAGGCAGAGCAAAGCTCCTTGAGGCCTTGCCCTTCAATACGACTTTTAGCCTCCCACCGCTAGGCGGCACTTCGAGCTGGACCTTTTCTTTTGCGCTTCCCCTCTTAACTATATTCTTCAACTCATCGAAGTTGAGGCCTATGACGAGCTCTCCGTCGCACTGATACTCATCAAAAGCATCCCGGGGCATCTCAAAATCTACCATCGCTATCTTCGATGGATCCATAGCCCTCAGCCTAAGCCCGTCCTCGCTTATCTTGATGGTACCTTCGCTGATAAGCGAAGACAGCGCGTCGATTATCCTATACCACAACCGCGCGTCTCTAAATACAGCTTTAAACATAAGTCGCCCTCCTAGCTAGAGTTGTGTGCACTTCAATATTTAACTCTAATCAACGCTCGTCTTAGTTAATGGTATTCCCTCCACGTCCTTCCGCATTTTACGCATCTATAGAACCTCGTCATACCCTCATCGCCCCTGCGCGTCTGAACCATCCAGTAAAAGGCTTCATTGTGCCCGCACTCTGGACAAGAAGCCGCTGTCTTCGGCATGGCCTTATAGGAGCTTCCCTCTTCGACGACTATCACCTTCTCCTTCTGCGTGTGAGTTATCTGCTCTCTTTTTACAAGCTGTCCCCTCTCTTCGGAGTAACCGCAACGCCTACAGGCCCAGAAAGACCTCTCGTTCTCCCTTTTTAACGTCATAAGGGTGCCACATCTCGGACACAGAGGCAGCAGGGTGCTCACCTCAAACCGTTCTGCTGATTATATTGCGTATTTCGTAAAAAATCCTCCTTGCAACTCTTAAAGCTTCTGGAACATCGCCTTGGACGCACAATCTCTTAATTTTTTCATGAGAAATAAGGATGTCGTCCCCCTTCTTCTCCTTAACTAATATTATTTCGACCCTCCTCTTTTTCGAGACGTCTAAAAAAGTCTTTTCGACGTCGACTTCAAAGCTCTTCAAAAGCCCCTCGTCAACGAGGACTGTCCTCGCTTGGTCCAGATACCTTGATTTGAAAAACTCATCGCCTTTCTCCTTCCCGTCCAAAACCCTTACTTCTAAGCTCTCAAACCAGAGCTTCCCTCTGAACAGAACGCAGACTACGACTTGCCTGTCTCCAGTTATGGCCAGAACTCTTTGCTCTCTCTTCATGATGAAGAGGCCCTTTCTTTGCTTAAAGCAGAGCTAAAGATATTCTTAAAATTCTCAAGAGCAGCGACTATGTCTTCTGCCGCTTTCTTTAACGCCTCTTCGGGCTTCCCGTCTTTGGTCCTCACGTAAAATACCGGGTTGGAGACAAGCGGATGGTCAATTCTATAAGCCGCGAATTCGACGTTAGGGTTCCTCAGCAAGAAGTCTCTCAGCAAATTGCAGAAGGTGTGCCCCTCTCCTATTATCTCTATCTTCAGGCCCCTCTCGCCCCTCTCCAATATCCTTATCCTCATCTTATCAACCACTATAGCTTAAGGTTTGTCGAGTACTTCGCAGAGAGCTTCCTTTCCTCCTGCACTCTACATTTCGGACAATAAAGTTTTCTATTCTTAATAGTCATGGGAGTTTGGCAGTTAGTGCAGAAGGCCGTTACCACGCCCAACCCTCTTTCCTTTATCGACAATTGATACGGCGGCCTCGGGTTTATCACCTTAGCCCTCAAAATGTCAGTCACCCTCACCATATCGGATAAAAACTCCACGAACTTGTCGCTGACCTGACTTATGTGAAGCATCCCGTGAAGTGGCTCGCTTAAGACCAAGTTTTTGTCCTCGACCTTCCTTATCAGCACCACCGCGACGTCCTTCTTCATCCCGACGACCTCTCCTAGCACTACGTCGCCTCTCTCTATAACAAGAGGCCCCCTTTTGATCAATGGATGAACCTCTACCCTTCTTTCGTTGACCTTCAAGATAGCCGTGCCCAAAATCATTGACCTTACGGAGCCGCCATCTACATAGGTGCCCTCTCCTGGCAGAAACTCCTCTATAACGCCTATTTCCTCTCCTGGGACTACGACGTCTTTCAACACCTTTTCGTTCATGAACCTTCACTCTTCCTCATTATCCTATAAAGGTCCACCTTAACCTTGTAGCTCTTCTTGGCGTGGAACTCGAAGGTCGGTCTTATAGTTATTTCAAGGGGTATGACTCTGTCAACTATTCCACCCAAGCTCTTGATAAACCTTTTCAGAAACTGCCTATTCTTCCAGCCCGATTTGTGAAGGCTATAGACTATAGGAGCTATTTTTAGGGCGGCCTCTAGGAAGGGCCTATCAGCTCCTTCTCTTTTCACTCCGTAGGGAGGGTTTTGAACTACGACGTCGGCTCTCATGTCGAGGTTTTGGACTGAAGCTAAAACCCACGAGGTCCTATCTTCGACCCCCAGCTTCTTGGCAGATTTGGCAGCCACCCTCAACGCGACTTCGTCCACATCGACGCCGACGACGTAGCTCGCGCCAAGCAGTGCCGAACCTATGGCCAACCTCCCAGTCCCGCAACCTAAGTCCACAAGCACCTTCCCGCTTATGTCGCCAAATGCCGTTTCTATGGTCCACAGTATATCGCTCACCTCTTCGCTCGCCAATGTGTACTGCTCTAGCAAGACCTTGGGCTCCGGATGCTCATCTACTTTCGAGAGCAATATTGCGAGTTGCTTTTTCGTTAAATTTCCAATCACACAAAGACCACTCCTCGAGCTTTAATTCCCCAGCTACTATTAATGCTTCAAGAACCGTCAGCAAGGGCCTCCTATAGTTCATGTAGTCATCGATTGGAATCCTGGGGCAGGCCGTTATAACAAAAGCATCAGGCTCTGGAAAATTCTCTAAGGCTTGCGGCGACACTTCGTATAGAGTTAAAAGACAGACCTTCTTTCCCCTCTCCTCGAGTAATCTCTTTACTCTCATTGCAGAGTAGAGATGTCTCTGCCGCCATTTACATCCTACGACTATGCAATACTGCCTTGCCTCTTCCATGGCTCTGACCACGTAGTAGAGCCTCGTCGACTTCACCTTTTTCACTTCGTGCCCTATCTCCCTCGCCTCACCTCGATAGGGATCGCATAGCACTACCGGCATTTGAGTTGCCAACCCTAAACCTAGGGCGTGAAAAAGACCTCCGCCCAGGTGTATAAAGACCTCAACCTTATCCTTAATGGATAGAGCTGAGGTGTAGTCGCAACCTAAGACCTGGCCAGCGTACTTCACCCTGTCAGAGCCAACGCCTACGTGGACCCGATAGCCCTCTTCTTCGAGGCGTTGCCTGAGTAACGCTATGCAAGGCACCTCTTGAAGAGATGCTGTGACGCCCACGTCAACGACGCCCTTCATAGAACATAAGACGTCAAGAGCTCTATCGACTGCTTCAGAGAGTAGCTCTGCCCTCGAAAAAGCTTCTACGAAGAACGTGTCGATACCGAGTTCATCGGCGTGAGCGAAGGTCTCTGGAAAGGGGGTGTGTCCATAGTGAACAATTCCATCAGCATTAACCTTTAGCGCCTCCTCAAACGCCACGTCGCAAGCACCGTAGCAGCTTGAGCCTGAGACTATGACCTCAACGTTTGGTAGCTCCCTGCTAAACTCTTCTATAACAGAGCATGAATGCTGCTTCAATCCGTCGGCGAACTGTAAGAGCAACCTCTTTACGCCTCTTTTGCGTGCGAAGCCCAAGACCTCGTTAATCTTCAAGTCGTACATGTCCAAAGCAAAATCTGAAAGGTAGCGCTATAGATTTAAGCATATTCGCTAACAAGGGATTTGAGATTGATGTTAAGCAAGTTAGGTGCATCGCTCCGAGAGGCCATAAAGAAGTTCTTGGGAAGGCCTGTAGCAGATGAGCTCGCAGTCAAGGAACTGATAAGGGATGTGCAGAGGGCCCTCTTACTGGCAGACGTCAACGTCGAACTAGTCCTCAAGATAACTCAAAAGATTGAGGAGAGAGCCTTCAAAGAGCCCGTGCCCTCAGGCTTTACTCGAAGAGAGGTGACGTTAAAGGCCCTCTACGAATCCCTCGTAGAACTCTTAGGAGGGGAGAGACAGCCCGACGTACTATACCCCACGAATAAACCGATTGTGCTTATGTTAGTAGGAGTGCAGGGATCTGGCAAGACCACCACTGCTGCTAAACTGGCATGGTTCTACAAGAGGAAGGGGTATCGCCCAGGCGTAGTCTGCGCAGACACGTTCAGGCCAGGGGCCTACGACCAATTAAAGCAACTGGTTATGAGGGTTGGCGTCCCATTTTACGGCGAGAAGACTGGAGATCCCGTGGAAATAGCCCTTAGAGGTGTCGAATCCCTCAAGAGCATGGGTTGCAACGTTATAATCATTGACACGGCCGGGCGACACAAAAGCGAGGTCACTTTGATGGAGGAGATGAAGCAATTGTCAGAAGCTATAAGGCCGGATGAGGTCATGCTCGTGATTGATGCTACGATAGGCCAACAAGCCAAGCCTCAAGCAGAAGCGTTCAACAGTGCAACCAAAGTGGGGTCAATAATAGTGACTAAGCTGGACGGAGCTGCTAGAGGAGGTGGCGCTCTCTCGGCCGTTGTCGCCACGGGCGCGCGAATAAAGTTCGTGGGAGTGGGGGAGAAAATAGAGGAGCTTGAGGTTTTTGAGCCATCGAGCTTCGTGGGCCGCCTCTTAGGCATGGGAGACCTTAAGTCGCTAGCAGAGAGGGTGAAGGAGGCTTCGCTTAAAGAAGAGCAGATGAAGGGCTTAATTAGTGGGAAGTTCACGCTGGAAGACATGATTAATCAGCTCGAAGGGCTCAAAAAGTTAGGTCCGTTGCGAAAGGTTCTTGAGATGATACCAGGCTTTGGCCTAAGCTTACCTGACGAAATTGCAGATATAGCACAGGAAAAGCTCGAAAAGTGGACTGTTATAGTAAAATCGATGACCGCTGAGGAACTGGGACATCCGGAGATCATAAACAGGTCTAGGATGAGGAGGATAGCTCGAGGTAGCGGTGTAAAGGTTAAAGAGGTTAGGGAGCTCCTAGACACCTACGAAGCAATGAAACGAATGATGAAGACAGTACTAAGAAGACAAAGGAAAGGACGCTTGCCCTTGCCTTTTAAGATCTGAAGGGCCTGTTTGAGCATTAGAGGTATTGTAACATGCTGAGCGCCACATCTTTGGTCATCGAAAAAGCCCTTAAACTAGCGAAGAGGGCTGTGCTTTGTGACAAGTGCTTTGGCAGGTTCTTCGCGAACTTGGGCTTCGCTTTGGATAATGAGACTAGGGGCTCGAGCTTGAAGACCGTTATTTGCATGATAGCTTCAAGTCTTCTGGGCAAGGAAGACCAAGAAGCTATCAGCATCTTGCAAAACATCGCAAAGACGGGCTTCAAGGCCGCGAGAGAACTTTTGGCCAAAAACGGCTTTGATGTACCTGAGACATCTCCGTGTGAGGTATGTGGGGGATTGCTTTACGAACCCTTGCGACAGCTTGCAGAAAAAGTCATCGTCAGTTTGCTCGAATACGATTTCAACACGTACTTGGTTGGGTGCAAAGTACCTGGCAACATAGTGGAGAAGGAGGACGACATAAGGTCTTACCTTGAGGTAGATTGGGGGGAGTCTATAAAGAGGGAGATAAATAGAGAGGCTAGCTTGATTATAATGTCTAAGACCGGGAAAAAGCCTGAGTTTCAAAAGCCCGACGTTCTCATAGTGCTAGACTTTCATAAGATGGTCGCAGAGATTAAGCCAAGCCCAGTTTTCATATACGGGCGTTATAGGAAGCTGATTCGTGGAGTACCTCAATCTAGATGGTTCTGCTCTAAGTGCAGGGGGACAGGGTGTCCTGAGTGTAATTGGACCGGAAAACGTTACGAACTCTCAGTCGAGGAGCTTATAACCAAGCCCATAATTGAGAAGTTTGAAGCTCACCGAGCCCGATTCCATGGGGCTGGAAGAGAGGACATAGACGTAAGGGTTTTGGGCTCAGGAAGGCCTTTTGTCGTAGAGGTCCTGGAGCCCAAGAAGAGGTTTATCAATCTCGAAGAGCTACAGCGCGAGATCAACGAGAGGTCCCAAGGAATTGTAGAGGTCTTAGGCCTATCGTACACGGACAGGTCCACAATAGGAAAGCTTAAGCTCTCGGCCAAAGTGAAGGCGAAGACCTACAGAGCGCTGGTGATGACTGAGGAGCCTTTAGAGAGAGGGACACTAGAGACTCTCAGTAAGTACTTTCAAGGGGCTACAATAAGGCAGTGGACCCCTCGAAGAGTTTTACATCGTCGAGCTGACAAGCTACGGATGAAGAAAGTGTACGAAGTAAAGGTGATGGACGTCAAAGATAATACCTTCGAGGTTTGGATAAAGTGCCAAGGTGGCCTCTACGTTAAGGAGCTCATTCATGGAGATGAGGGTAGGACTTCACCGAGCTTTCAAGAAATTCTTGGCACGAAGCTTAGGGTTCTAGAGCTGGATGTTTTAGAGGTTGAAGACTAAGTTGTAGTGCTGAGAGGCTTTATGTGATCTGGTGTCGTTATCACTACCTTGCGCTTATCGCCGAGCTTGGTCTCAATTACATATGCCCTGCCCCTCTTGCCTATTATCACTCCCGTAAGCCCATGGTATCTTCTGTGAGGGGCTGTTCTAATCTTTGAAGGGTCTATGTCGAAGCAGACTCTATCGCCTATTTTGTACTCTATTAATAAATAGCTTAGCCCTCTCATGCCGCTCTCGCGTGGATGCTTTGATAATAGGCTCCTACCTCTGCTCCTCAGACCCTTAGAGCGCTTCATCTTAATCGCCTTGCATTCAAATGCCTTCAGAGAGCTTAGGTTGAGTAGCGGGCCTCCAAGCTATAAATATATTTATTCCTCGCGAGAGATACTTCACAGTTAGCTTCTCACAGCTGTGAGGGCTTAGAGATGAAGATATTGAAGGTCGAGGAGATTCCCTTACCAAAAGTGCGCGATTTACTCGAATTAAGGCAAAAACGAGGCCCCCTGGAGCCGTATCAAATGGTCGCCCTTTCTCATGCCTCTAAATTTTCAAAAATTCCTCCTGATAAAGCCGAGAAGCTCGTCGAGGAACTTATGAGCAAATTCCAGGTCTCTAGGATTGTTGCTGTGCAAATAGCAAATGTTTTGCCCACATCGATAGAGGAACTTAGGACTTTGCTCATTAAAGAAAGCAAGGTCTTCCTGAGCGAGGACCTTGAGAAGATCCTAGAATTAATTCGCATGTATCTTGGGTAAGCTTTTCGCCACCTTCTTGATTAGAAGGTGTTAAATTTGTGGACTAGGGATAAGAAGAAATTTGAAGAATATGCCTACATACTAGATTTTCTCCCTAGAGGTTACCTCAGAGAGAGCCGCCCTCATTTCATGGGCAAACCAATAGCACAAGCGGTCGGAGAGGACTTCTTTATGTTGTTGGAGCTAGTCCCAAAGCCGAACGTACCCCTATCCCCCGGAGAAAGAGTCTTCATAGGAAGGGGTTTTAGAGAGAAGATAGATAGGATAATAAGGAGGTTAAGCTTTGAAGAATTGACGGCCTTCGCTAAAGACGAGCTACCCCGAGCGATAGAGAAGATAGTGAGGGAGCGCGAGGACAAGTTCGTACAGTTCTTGAACAGCGCTCCACCCTTGACCACTAAGATGCACTCCCTCGAGCTCTTACCTAGGATAGGAAAGAAGACCATGTGGATTATAATAAAGGAAAGGGAGAAGGCTCCTTTCGCTAGCTATGAGGATTTTGAGAAGAGGACGGGAGTCAACAACATAGTTGGCATAATGATTGAGAGGATTTTAACAGAGTTGAAGGGCAACGAAAGGTACTACCTGTTTACCGTGCCACCTGTCTCTAAGGAAAAGGCAACAGGGCCATGAATTTGCGAGAACGTACTTTGGTACTTATTAAGAAATACTCCATAGTACCGAGGAAGGAGCTAGGTCAATCTTTTTTAGTTAATGAAAGAGTCGCGCGGCGAATAGTAGAGCTTTCAGAGGTAGACGATCTTGTAGTTTTAGAAGTAGGAGCAGGGCTGGGGGCCTTAACCGAGCCATTAGCCTCAAGAGCTAAGCTCGTCTACGCGATCGAGGTCGATCCTCTTCTATGCAAGGTCCTTCGAGAGGAGGTGCTAAAGGGCTATGACAACGTCGTGTTAATAGAAGCCGATTTCTTGAAGTTTACGCCGCCTTCGGTCGACGTCGTAATATCCAACGTCCCCTACAACATCGCCACACCCTTGCTCTTCAAATTAGCGCAGAAGTGCTTTTTCAGTAGGGCTGTTCTGACATTACAAAAAGAGCTAGCTCTTCGCATAACTTCGAAGCCTGGCACTAGAGACTACGGAAGGCTAACAGTCTCTCTAGACGCCTTTTTCTCTTCTCGCTTGCTTATGTTAGTAAGGAAAGCGGACTTCTACCCTGAGCCAGAAGTCGACTCGGCCGTTGTCGCGTTTGAAAGACGAAAGCCTCCCTATGAGATTATAGACATGGACTTGCACTTGGAGCTTGTCAAGTGGCTCTTCACTCAGCGTAACAAGTTGCTAAGGAGGGCCCTGCGAACTGTCACTTCAAAACTTCTATCGCTAAAATTAGATGACAAGGTGTACTCTGATGCGAGATTAGAGGGGTACATGAACAAAAGGGTCAGGGACTTAAAACCATCAGACTTTGCTTATATATCCAACGTCCTGAAGGAGTACTTAATATCTGAGGGGAAGAAACCTTGAAGCTCGTTTTCGACGGCATGGTCATCCATGTGTGGGAAGGAGTCTATCCGCCGTCCGACGATACATTTCTGCTACTAGACAACTTGAACTTGAGCGGTGAGGAGTTAGTGCTCGACGTAGGGACTGGAACAGGGATTCTAGCAATAAAGTGCGCGCTAAAAGGTTGCTATGTAGTAGGCATAGATATTAGCAGAAAAGCCATCCGTAACGCAAAGTTCAACGCCAGAATAAACGACGTCGATCATTTGACTTGCTTTGTGTGTGGCGATGCGACGACGGCCTTGAGGGACAAGTGCGACTTCGACGTCATAGTGATGAACCCTCCTTACTTGCCATCGACTGGAGATCCGCGTATAGATGAATTGTCGTGGAACGGCGGTTCCGACGGTACTTCTTTAATTGCGAAAATAATCGATGACCTAGATAGGTTGTTGAGCAAGAATGGCAAGCTATACTTCGTCTTCTCATCTCTTTCGGACATCGCGAAAATCATGTCTAGGCTTAAAGCTGTCAGCTTTAACTCGGCGATATTAGCTAAGAGGAAACTGTGGTTTGAAGAACTCTTCCTAGTAGAGGTGAAAAGGTGCCCCAATTCAGGATAGTCCTCGTGGAACCGCTGTACGAAATTAACATAGGCTTTGCCTGTAGGATCATGAAGAACTTCGGCTTTAAGAATTTGTGCCTCGTGAGGCCCCGAACCCCCATCACGGAGGTTTCGAGAATGTTTGCTGCAAAAGCCCGCGACGTCCTCGAATCCGCAATCGTAGTCGATAGCCTAGAAGAGGCCTTAAAAGGCTTCGATTTAAAGGTAGGCACGACGGGTAAATTAGCCAGTTCTCGGAATGTCTTGAGAAGCGTCGTCCCTCCTTGGCACCTACATGAGCTGATGAGTTATGAGGGAAGAGTGGCATTGATCTTTGGCCGTGAAGACATAGGATTGACCAACGAGGAGCTCTCGATGTGTGACGTCCTCGTGAACATACCCACGAGCGAGGAATACCCCGTAATGAACGTCACCCACGCTATGGCGGTAATACTCTACGAGCTATCCAAAGTCTACATAAGGCCCAAGGCGAAGCTGGCCAATGCGAAGTTAAGAGAGGTAGCCCTCAAATACTTCGCGGAGATATTAACCCTCATTGACTTCCCAAAAGAAAAGAGGCCAAAGGCTCAACTGGCTTTTAAGAGAATATTGGGCAAGTCCTTCACGTCTCAAAAAGAAATGCAGATTATGTTGGCCTTCTTGCATAAAGTGCATTTAAAGCTCAGCTCCTATGCTGCGAGGAAAAGCTAAAAAGATCCCGGCCCCTTAGAGAGGAGGTGCACAGGATATGCCCTTGAGACCAGCTCGTTGCTATAGGCTCGTTAAGGGACCGGCTTATACTAGAAAGGAGTATGTACGTGGAGTTCCGCCACCGAAGATCACTAAGTTCACGATGGGGAACACGAAAGCTGACTTCCCCCTAGTGATTCAATTGGTGGCTAAAGAGCCAGCGCAGATAAGGCACAACGCCTTGGAGGCTATGAGAGTTGCGTGTAGCAAATACCTATCCTCGAGGCTTGGCGAGAACAACTACTTCCTCAAAATCCACCCCTATCCCCATCACGTCCTCAGAGAAAACAAGATGATGGCATTTGCCGGGGCTGATAGGCTCCAAGACGGCATGCGCCTCGCCTTTGGTGACCCGATAGGAACGGCTGCCAGAGTAAAGGCCGGGGATGTGGTTCTCACGATAAAGGTCCCAATAGACAAAGAGGAAGTAGCGAAGGAAGCCGCGAAGAGGGCGGCCTCAAAGCTTCCCATGCCCTGTGAGATAATGGTCATAAAGAGCGTTACTAAGATCTAGAGATCTATTGTGGTTTGAAGGAATAGGTAATGATCATTAATGCCAACAACCCAATAATCATTAATATCCAGATCCAGCTGAACGTTTTAGACCTCTTCTCTCTCTTGATGAGCTCATCCTCGCACGGTCCCTCGCAGACAGGTGGGTTTCTATTGGCTGGTACGACCCCTCCACATATCACGCAGTGCTTGTGATTTGGTATACTGGACTCCTCGGTCCTCTTCCTCTTAGAGGACGTCTTAGACCACCTTAGGACCCTCTATTAAGCCGAACTCTAATAAATGTTGTGCGTGAGAATAAATTCCTCGCGAGGTCTTTCGCATCGGGCAACATCGAATATTTTAAAAATCTTTTAGCGATCGCTTGGATCAAAGAGCTCAAGGGCTAAGGGCTGAACTCCGTCAGCTGGCATGAAAATTATTTCTTGCGCTTTACTTTACCTCGTCCCCCTAATAACCTTTCAAGAACGATCTTTCTTTCAGCTTGCGCAACGAGACGGCGTACCCTAATAACCGCGTCGGGGTTAACTGATATGCTATCTATGCCCTGACGCACTAGCCACTCGACGAAGTCCTCTAAGTATGAAGGCCCTTGACCGCATATGCTCACGGTCACTCCATGTTTATGTGCTACCTTAATTAAGTGGCTTATGGCCCTTAAGACCGCTGGGTCTCTTTCATCGAAGTAGCGAGGATCTAGCTTCGGCATTATCTCCGAGTCGCGGTCGACGCCGAGTATCAATTGGGTCAAGTCATTACTTCCTATGCTAAAGCCATCAACGTATTTGCAAAATTCGTCAGCAACGAATATAACGCTCGGGACCTCTGCCATTGCCCATACCTTAAAGTCTCTTCCCCTTTCAAGTCCTTCCTCTTTCATGATCTGTAGGACCCTCTCAACCTCCCACGTAGTCCTCACGAAAGGTAACATCACCCATACGTTCTTGAGCCCCCACTCGTCCCTGACCTTCTTAATCGCTTTGCACTCTAATCTAAACGCCTTCTCGTACTGCGGACTTATGTAGCGGGAGACGCCGCGATAACCGAGCATTGGGTTGCGTTCTTCGGGCTCGTACTTCTCACCGCCTTTTAGCTTTTTGTATTCGTTTGACTTGAAATCACTGAATCTAACGACAACTGGCCTAGGCTGGACTTGTCTGGCTACCATCGCTATGCCATCGGCCAACTTATCCACGAACTTATCCTCTTCGCTTATCTCCAGCAGGTAGAGCGGGTGCTCTCCTATATGGGACGACATTATGAACTCAATGCGCATTAAGCCTATTCCGTCAAATGGCAAGTCGGCATACTCGACTATCTTCTCGGGGACCCCTAAATTCATGTAGATCTTAGTTCCCGTGGGTACGAAATGCTCTGCAACAGGCATTGCTTGTCGCATTGTAGTCACTTTGACCTCCTCGCCCTCCTTTATCAACTCCTTGATGATGCCCTCATATACCACACCGGTCGTCGCGTCGACCGTATATTCTTCTCCGCTTCTCAGGACCTTAGTCGCGTTGCCCGTACCAACTATGGCTGGAATCCCCAGTTCCCTGCTGACTATGGCGGCGTGACATGTCATGCCGCCTTCATCGGTTACTATGGCACCCGCGAGCCTCATGTATGGAACCCAATCGGGGTTGGTCATCGTGGTCACGAGTATGTCACCTTTCTCAATCATCCTGGAAGCTTCTTCAATGCTCTTGACGACCTTGGCTTTGCCAGCCCACACGCCCGGGCTAGCCGGCAAGCCCTTAGCGACCACCCTCTTTTCCCTAGCCTCGATGCTAGGCCCCTTCCTCAACCCCTCTCCTTTCAATGACCATACAGTCTCGGGCCTAGATTGAACTATGAATATGTTCTCAGGGAACTTTATGTCGCGATCGATCGCCCACTCTATGTCTTGGGGGCACCCGTAATGTTGTTCTATCCTAAGGGCTAGCTCTGCTAACTTTACGACTTCTTCGTCGGTCAGGCAGGGCACATTCCTCCTCTCAGGAGGGACCTCGACTTTTACCGTCCGTCCCAAAGAAGGATCTCTTACGACTTCGTGAGTCTTCTCCGATATTTTCTTCTCTATTATCTTCAAGGTCTTCTTGTCGACGACGTAGGTATCTGGCGTAACAGATCCACTGACGACCGCCTCTCCTAAACCCCAGCTCCCCTCTATTACTATCTTGTCCCCCTCTCCTGTAACAGGATGTATGGTGAACATTACGCCTGCCGCTTTCGCGTTGACCATTTTCTGCACGACAACACTCATCAGTACCTTGTCGTGATCTATCCCCTTTTCTTGACGATAGAATATAGCCCGTGGGGTAAAGAGAGACGACCAGCATCTCTTGACCTTAAGCAAGACCTCGTCCTCGCCTTCGACGTTTAGGAAGGTATCCTGTTGGCCAGCGAAGCTGGCCCCAGGCAAGTCTTCAGCCGTAGCGGAGCTCCTAACAGCAACTGGGACATTAGCCTTTCCCAACTTTTCGCACAACTTCCTATAATTCTCCGCGATGGCCTTCGCTATGTCATCGGGGATACTTTCTTCCTCTATGACCTTCCTAATCCTCGCGCTCGCTTCCTCAAATGCCTTAGGGTCTTTGCTCTTCGCAACTTCCTTCAATGTTTCACTTATCTTCTTCTTGAGACCAGTCCTCTCTATGAACTCTCTATACGCGTACGAAGTAACGGCGAAGCCTGGTGGTACCGGTATTCCTGCCTTTATTAGCTCTCCTAAGTTAGCGCTTTTGCCGCCTACAAGTGCTAAGTCGTTCTTGTCTATTTCCTCGAACCACAATACGTAGGCCTTTTCCTTCATGCTCCCACGCACGATCTAATGTCTTAAGCCCAAAAGGAAGATTTAAGCATTAACTCAACTCATCACTTACCCTCTTTGCATAGTACTTCTTCATGTAATATCCAAATTCCTTGTGAGGACCGAAGCTCTCTAGCCCTTGGCTATAAAGTTGTTCCCTGAGCTCATCGGCTTTGGACTTCGATATTTGATTGGTTCTCTCCAAGAAACTTATGACCTCTTCAGCTTCTTGAACACTCTTACAACGCCTTATGTAGTCAACAGCATCAGGCATGCCTATTTGAAAGCCCTCGTCGCTCGTCCTAGAACCCCTAACCTCAATACACATGACTCTCCCCTCCAATTCTTTGGCGAGGTAGGGGTACTTCCTCCTCAGCTCCTCGATATCCATCTCCATCATGTCACTTCCTCCTCAACTTCTTAGCAGCTATGATTGATATTACGTCGTTCTCTTTTAAAACGCTATTCTCTCCAAGCCTAATCTTTCTCCTAGCATCAACAGCGTATATGAAGCTCTCGCCCAGCTCTGTGTGGATCATGTACGCCAGCTCTCGAGTCGTCGTCCCGCGCGGGACCAAGTAAACGTCTGGGAGCACATTGCCCTCCGTGTCAGTTAAGTTATCTGGATCGGCGACCGGGTAAACGGGAACCATGTTTAGTCTCTTGAAGTACATAACGTTTAAAACTTCTTGGACCCCTGTAGATCCCCAGACGTCTAGAACTCGCTGTTTGATGAGCTCTAAAGCCCTCAACTGCTCCGAAGTCAGTTTTTCGCGATTAATTATCTTAAAAGAGCTGTCGCCAGGAGTGTATTCGATTAGACCCTTCTCGGTAGCTCTTCGAAGGGCCAATTCGGCCTCAGCGCTACAAGGAATCACCACATCATCGCCATAAACCCCCTTAAGCCTCTTGATGTTTTCGATGCTTTCAGGAATATCGCACTTATTGGCAGCTACGACGAACGGCTTAGCCTTCCTGAACAGGTGCTTAATAAACATTATTAAGTCCCCTTCGCTCCACGCTCCGAGCTTTCTTTCTCTTAGATCCAGCTCTTCAAGTGTCTCTCTGACATGTTTTAAGGAAATTTTCAGACCGCTGAGCCTTGAGGCTATGACCTCTTCCGTCTTTAACTTGCCGTGCTCTATAGACCTTGACAATTTGGCCCAGTCTTGCTTCAGCATCCCCAAGATCCATAGATTGACCTCTTTCTCTATCATTTCGACGTCCAAGAGGGGGTCGTGGGAGCCTGGAGGACAGGGCCTTCCTTCAGCGTCCGTAGAGCCAGAGGCGTCGACTACGTGTATTATCCCGTCGGCTTCCCTCATTTCGTCCAAGAACTTATTCCCGAGGCCCTTGCCCTCGTGTGCCCCCGGTATGAGCCCCGCAAGGTCTATCACCTTTACGGGAACGTATCTGATGCCATCTCGACATATCGAGTTCCGGGGGTTGTCCTTAACGCCAAACTCTTTGCATACGCACTTGACCTTCAAATATGCGATCCCTACGTTGGGTTTTATGGTCGTGAAGGGTCGCGGTTCTATCTTAACGGGTAATAGCGTTAGAGCGCTAAAAAGCGTGCTCTTGCCGACATTCGTCTTCCCAACCAATGCTACTTCTGGCATCGCAACTCACTATATTAAGCGATATAGCAGGCGTAAATCTCTTGTCAAGTCCCTTCATAGATGCGAGGGGCTAAACTATAAAAGCGCTAAAATATAAGACGCTTCGACGACTTGGTGGTGGGCCCCGTGGCGGAGTTTAAAGTGCTGATCGCCGATGACATTCATGAGTCATGTGCGGAAGCTCTTAAGTCCAAGGGTTGCCACGTTACCGTTAAACCGTTGTTGACGAGAGACGAGCTAATTAAGGCCGTTAAAGAGTACGACGCCATCATAGTCAGAGGGAGGACGAAGCTCACGAGGGACATAATAATGGAAGCACAGAGCCTAAAGGTCATAGGGAGAGCGGGTGTAGGGCTTGACAACATCGATCTCAAGGCCGCCGCTGAGAAGGGGATTAGAGTCGTATCATCACCCCAAGCCTCCACAATCGCGGTGGCCGAGGCGACAATGGCCCTCATTTTGGCATTAGCCAGAATGATACCTGAAGCGAACAAGACGCTAAAGGAAGGGCTGTGGTTGAAAAGCAAGTTTGTGGGTTTCGAGCTGAGGGGGAAGGTCTTAGGTATAATAGGCTTCGGTAGGATAGGCAAGGCAGTCGCTAAAAGGGCTTTGGCTTTCGATATGAAGGTAATGGCCTACGACATAAGAGACATAAAAGAGGAGGCCGAGAGTATGGGTGTTAAGGTCGCTACGACGCTCGAAGAGCTCTTTAAGGAAAGCGACATAATAACGCTCCACATACCTCTAAATGAAAGCACGCGACACATGATAGGCGAGAAAGAGATATCCCTCATGAAGAGAGGCGCCATAATAGTAAATACCTCAAGAGGAGGGATAATAGATACGAAAGCCCTCTTAAAGGCGCTGAAGGAGGGCAAGCTGGCAGGAGCGGCGTTAGACGTCTTTGAGAACGAGCCCCCAAGAACAGAAGAAGAATGGGAGCTCATAAGATTACCAAACGTGGTTGTGACACCTCACATAGCCTCTCAGACGCGGGAGGCTCAGACAGCGGCCGGGTTGATGATAGCTGAAGAGGTGTACGAGGCGCTCAGCCAAACGTCGCCTGCAGTGCATTAATAAAGAGAGGCCGAGCAGTAGTTCGCGGTGGACTCTCGACATGGCATCAACAGCCATAGGAGCGCTCATGAGAGCTGGTCTGACAAAGCTCGAAGCCGAGGTTTACCTCTTCTTGGTCGAGAACCCTCAAAAGAGCGAAGTCGAGCTAGGCAATTTATTAAATGTACCACTAAGTGATTTGAGGTATGCGCTTACCTCTCTTTTGCAAAGGGGCCTTGTAAAGGTGCTAGACCACGAGAAGTATGAGGCGATACCTCCATCAAAGGCCGTCCTAGTGCTCCTCGAAGTCAAAACGAGATCCGTAGAAGCTGAGCTGGCGGAGCTGAGGAGACATCTATACACGATAAAGAGCAGTTTAGAAGACAAGTACTGGGAGAAGAGATACGGCATTAGAGATGAGCTCTTGATAGAACCTTTGGACGATCTAAGGTCTATGGAGATTAAGACTGCAGAAATAATATCGAGAGCGCAGCACAGCATTTCCGTATTTACAGCGTCATTCGAGTGGTATCCTAGGGTAAGAGAACTACTGCTTGACGCGCTTAACCGTAAGGTCGTAGTGAGAGTTTTAATGCGAGTTGTGAATGAACAGTCGAAGAAAATCGCTAAAGATCTGATGGAGAATGGAGCTGACGTCAGATGTGCAACTGAGGAGTGGTACCCAGTTAGAGGAACGTTAGTGGATGAGAGCAAGCTAATATTCCTCATCTGGACCACTGAAAAAAAGCTGTCTTACTACAAGCCCCACTACACCGAAAACCCGGGCCTAATAAAGGTGTTTAGCGACGCCTTTAATAAGAGATGGGAGAGGGCCAAACCTATAGACCCATAAGTCGGATTGGTCACTCTATGAGCTGGCAAGTGAGATTGACGTCAGTAGAGTATGCCGTCCTTATACACGCCACCGAAGACCTGAGTAAAGTCATTAAGGCCGTTGAAAATCTCATGCCTCCTAAACTCAGGGAGCGAAAGAATGTCGAAATCGAAGAGGCTTATGGACATTACGAGAATCCAATACGCATACTTAAGGCCTCTTTTAGAAATCCAGAGTACGCAAGCCAAGTCTTTGCTTGGGTTTGGAGGCTCCTTCCTAATGAGGACAAAGTAAGCATCATAAGAGACTTAGACTTATACGTCAATGATAAGTTAAAGCTCTACATGAGGCTAGACAAGCAAGATGCTTTTTCAGGCCTAGCCAGATTGTCGTTTAGCGACGATGTAATTAAAGTGATTTTTAATTTTAAGGGATCCAAAGAAGCTTTGAGAGACTTTTTATTGAGTCACGATCCTGAGGGCGTGTAAGATGCCCAAAAGGCGCTACGCCGATCTTCATATCAAGGTGGTCGATGAAGGAGATCCCCCGAAGCTATTAATCGAAATGGCGAAGCACTTAGGCTTTTCACTAATAGCACTTTCATTCGATGATCCTCATAAGCTGAGAGACTTCAAGACCATTAAGGATCTCGGAAAGGATCTTGGCGTAGACATAGCATTAAGAGCGGACTTAAAGCCCTCTAGCCCTAATGAGCTAAAAGAGTGTCTGAGAAGATTGCGGCGAAGCGTTGAAGTTATAGGGGTTTATTGTCATGACATGGCAGTCGCAAGGACTGCTGCACGCGATCGCAGAGTCGACATCACGTTTTACGAACCAGGAAACGTCCTCTCAATACTTAATGAAGGGCAACTGAGCTTGCTTGTCGAGAGCGGCCACTACGTCGAGGTTAACTTAATCGACTTCCTTCACAAGACCCCATATGAGCAAGCCAGGGCTTTGTGGAATTATGGTTTAGCGCTTAAGAGGGCCGTAGAAAGGGGCATCCCCATCATAGTATCATCGGGGGCATCAAGGATTATCGATATGAGGGCCCCGCGAGAACTTTCTGCCTTTGTGTACCTTTTACTAAATGACAAGGCGTTAGCAGAAGAAGCTGTATCAACTAAGCCCATGAAGCTTGTGCAATCAAATAGAGAAAAGCTCTCTTCAAGCTTTATACGGCCAGGAGTTAAGGTGGTAAATGAATGGTAAAAGAAGTGAGATGGCGCTACCTGATCTTCCACGTCCACTCACCGCTAAGCCTGAAAACGGAGGATTTGAAAGTTGCTTTAAAAAATCACCTACGCACCTTCCTAGGCACTTACGGCCTCTCGAAGAACCCCTTTAGGCTCATGGCCTACGATGAAGAGAGCAAGTTGGGCATATTGAAGTGCCCCCATAGGTCTCTTGAAGTCATCAAAGTAGCGCTCGCACTTCTAAGCACGATAAATGGCGAACCATCAGCCATACACGTAGTGAAGGTTAGTGGCACGCTCAAAAAAGCGAAGTCTAAAGCCTCCCAGCTGGCTGAAAAGCTTAAATTTCGCTGGAACGAGTTGGAAGCGGGGATGAAGAAGCCGTCCCAGGCTACTGAAGTATGAAGAACTCGCGACGAGCTGACCCAGAAGCTTTAAGCGCTTCTCTTGTTACAGCTAACCTAAGGCTTAAGTATATGAAGCCCATGACCCCGTAGCCTGGGGCAAGGTGATGAGTCCGTGAACTTAAAGGAAGTTCTTGACAACGAAGAGTTGACCTTTGCAGAAAAAATCCTGACGATAAAGCAAGTAGAGCCGAAGGAGCTCAAGAGGGCAGGAGAAATAACAATAGCCTCAGTAGACTTAGCCGCTGGACAAGACGGCACGACGCCTCTAGCGATAAAGGTCTTCGAGGAAATGGGAGGAGAGAAGGTCTGGGACCCGAGCAAAATACTGTTCGTGATAGACCACACTTATCCCTCGTCGTCTGCCGAGATATCTAACTTACATAAGTTGATGAGGAGCTTCGCCTCTAAGCAAGGCATTAGAGTCGTAGAAGGGAGCATCATACACCAAGTGATACTTGAGGAATACGCCATGCCCGG
>Ga0185307_1000067_pt1 | contig 71895 bp, 77 predicted proteins | sample LHCtaG_FD_128010 | JGI IMG/M metagenome (GOLD analysis project Ga0185307, IMG submission 128010) | Hot spring microbial communities from Little Hot Creek, USA to study Microbial Dark Matter (Phase II) - LHC4sed_matched (SPADES... | ecosystem: Environmental > Aquatic > Thermal springs > Hot... | reverse complement strand
AGGACTGTCCCATCCATAGGGTTAAAAGAACCCGAAAGCGGGCTTTTTTCGCCAAAATGATGCGGTGGGCGGGATTCGAACCCGCGAACCCCGCCGTGGCAGGGCGGTATCTTACCAGGCTAGACCACCACCGCATCTAAGGTGAAGAAAGTTTAGTGAGGGATATAAGTTTTAACCTTTAGTTTGGAAGCATTTATTCCGTTAAGAGTTCTACTTTCAATGTATCCTTCTGGTATCTCGTAACTCTAACTATACCGTTTATTTCGAGTTTGAGGAGTATTTTCATAAGTTGGTTGAAGTTGAGCTCTTCATATTGTTCTCTCAGTCTCTCATATATCTCTACGTCTGTTAATCCGCTTGGATTTTTAGCTAGAAGCTCTACTATAGCTGTATGTAGTGGGGTTCTCATGTTTTCACGTAACTGGCGTCGCCGGTCTTGTCAGTCTAAGTTGTTGTTGGAAGATTGACCTGTACCACTTGTCTAAGTCCGGTGTTATGGAGGGTTTAATAGTCTCCATAACCTTTCTGAAGTCTTCCATCTTTACCTTTCCACCGGTTTCAGGGTTTCTCCTAATCGCGTTCATAGCTGCTTCTCTACATATCGCCGCTATATCGGCGCCCGTATATCCCTCAGTCATAGCTGCAAGTCTTTCAAGGCTTACATCTTCATCTAGAGGCATATTCCTAGTGTGTATTTTGAATATTTGAAGCCTAGTCCTCTCATCTGGAGGTGGCACGTATATCAGCCTATCGAATCTACCTGGTCTAAGGACAGCTGGGTCTACCATATCGGGCCTATTTGTAGCAGCTAAAACTACAACATTCTCTAATGTTTCAATACCGTCAAGCTCTGTTAGAAGCTGACTTATAACACGTTCACTAACCCCTGAATCTCCAAACCTAGCCCCTCTTGGGGGAACTAAGGCGTCGATTTCATCAAAGAACACTACAGCTGGAGCAGCCATCCTAGCCTTCCTAAAGATCTCCCTAATGGCTCTCTCAGACTCTCCAACCCACTTGCTGAAGACCTCAGGTCCTTTTATGGAGATGAAGTTCGCCTCACTTTCTGTAGCTACTGCTTTAGCTAGTAGTGTTTTACCGCATCCCGGAGGACCGTAAAGTAAAACACCTTTGGGAGGTTTAATGCCCATGTTTTCAAAGAGCTTGGGGTTCTTAAGAGGCCATTCTACGCTTTCTCTAAGCTGTTGTTTAACCTCGTCTAAACCTCCTATGTCCTCCCAGTGTACTGTTGGAACTTCGACTTCAACTTCTCTCATAGCGGTTGGAGTTATCTCTCTATAGGCTTGCATGAAATCATTCATGTTTACAACCATCTCCTCTAAGACCTCTGGAGGTATTGTAGGCTCTTCTAGGTTTATCTTTGGAAGATATCTTCGGAGAGCTTTCATAGCTGCTTCTCTACAAAGCGCCGCTATGTCGGCGCCAGTGTAACCGTGCGTTATCTCGGCAAGTTTATTTAAGTCTACGTCTTCGGCTAGAGGCATTCCTCTAGTATGTATCTGGAGAATTTCATAGCGGCCATTTTTATCCGGTATTCCAATTTCGATCTCTCTATCGAATCTACCCGGTCTCCTCAACGCTGGGTCTAACGCGTTAACCCTATTCGTGGCACCTATGACTATTACGTTTCCACGGCTTTCCAATCCATCCATCAGTGCGAGGAGCTGAGCTACAACTCTACGTTCAACTTCACCTGTAACTTCTTCTCGTTTGGGAGCTATAGCGTCTATTTCATCTATGAATATTATGCTCGGAGCACTCTCCTGAGCCTTCTGAAATATTTCTCTAAGCCTAGCCTCAGATTCTCCGTAGAATTTACTCATGATTTCAGGCCCATTTATGCTGAAAAAGTTCGCTTCGCTTTCATTGGCTACTGCTTTAGCTAGTAGTGTTTTACCGCATCCCGGAGGCCCATAGAGTAGAACACCCTTAGGAGGCTCTATGCCAAGCCTCTGGAAAAGCTCAGGGTGTCTAAGCGGGAGTTCAACCATCTCTCTAATCTTCTGTATAGCCTCCTTCAACCCACCTATGTCTTCATACGTGACTCTTAAAAGCCCAGTCTTCTCTGGGACTGGTTCAGATAAGACTTGAACGTTTGTTCTAGACGTTATTACAACGATGCCATGTGGAATGGTCTTCATCACACGGAAGTGGACGGCGCTTCCGAATATTGAAACTTGAATCGTATCTCCTGTGACTACGGGGGCTTCAAGAATACGGTTTTTAACGAACTCGTAGAAGCTCTGATCTACACCGGGTATTGTCACATTAACGGGTGCAATAGTTACAGATTGAGCCTCCTTAACAACGGCCTTCCTAACGCTTACATACTCGTTTATAGAGACCCCTGCGTTTTTCCTAGTTATCCCATCCATACGGATTATGTTTTTACCCGCGTCCTCAGGGTATGCAGGCCAAACCACGGCGGCCGTCGTCCTCTTACCCTTAATCTCTACGATATCTCCTGGAGTTACCTCCAGATACTCCATGGTTTTAGCGTCTATCCGAACTTTCCACCTTCCAACATCTCTCTGATGGCTTACCTCGGCGACTCTAAGTTTTATCTCCTTAGCCATAATATCATCCTTCCCGGGTTTTCAAAGCAAACAACGTATTCGGATTATTTAACTCTATCGGAGAAAACTTTATCAGTAAGAGATACCTCAGGCATTTACCTCATTTTTTTTAAAATTGGCTTAAACTGAGTCTGATTAGTTTTCAGATAGAGGCCAGGCCGCGGTCTTAGCATTAATAGTTCTATTGGTCTTAGCGTTTCCCGTCGTACTCTACGGTTACGGCTACGTGAAAACGTCTGAAGTCTTGAATAAAGTTGTTGAATCTATTGAAGTTTCAGGCTTTAAAGTCGCGGATGTATCGATTCTCCCTCCAAGTATAGAGCTTAAAGTGACACTGACTATTGGAAATCCAACTGATACATCCATCGTCCTTCAGTCTATATACTTGGAGGTATTTCTGGAGGAGTTTAAGCTTGGGGAGATAACTGTTGCCGGTAAGCCTTTTCCATCTGGGGCTGTTACGACGCTGAACGGGTTGATGCGTATAGAGGCGGGTACGGTCTTGGCGGCTGTCAAAGGTTATATTGAACGTGGAAATGTGACGTTGAAGATAACGGGTAGTGTAGTCGCATCGGCTACGTATCTTTTCATAACCGTAAACCTTGAAGCTTCAGTAAACTTGGAGAAGACGTATAGCATGAAGAGGGCGTTGACTGAAGAGATGGCGTTAAGTTGGAAGTGTTCCAAGGATTTTTCCCCATATCACCCACAAGTTTATAAGCGATGATGCGTTATGTTGTCTAATATTTAGGAGTGTGTTGACCGTATGTCTGAAGATAAAGTCCCCATATCTGAGAAGTTGAAGGTTTTAGATAGTATTACGATCTATAAGACGACTAAATGGTGGTCTGCAGTAGTCTTAGTCGAATCCTTCGGTAGGAGACAGGTGGCTATGTATGTTTGGCTGAATAGGAACGGTAGGTGGAGGCGTAATCAGAAATTCACAATCCATAGTAGAGTGGAGTGGGCTCAGGTTAAGGAGGCTGTTGAAAAGTTTGTCTCCCAATTAGGTTGATTTTCTCATTGATTGGAAGATTCAGCTTAAAAGCTTGGCTGTGAGTAGTATTATGAAGCTACTTAATGGAACTGTTATGTTGTCATCTATCACATATTTACCTATTTTCTCAAAATGCTCTACTAGACTTGCTATAGAGGCTGCAACCAGCCCCGATATTGGATTACCTATGTTGCTACTTAGAAAGTAACCGATTGGAGCACATATTAGAAACATGGCTAAGTTTCCACTCCAGTGTTTAATCCTCTTTTTAAAGATGAAGTTTCTAACTATCCCAGTTATCCCGTCACCCCAGCTCATAAACAGTAGCGGGATTGCTGGTAGCCAGAAATTTCCACCCGCTAAAACCCAACCTATGCCTATTGTTAAAGCCCATATTATGCTGAAGTCTACTTCGTACATGTTGTTTGGGTCTTGAAACCAGTACATTAGTTTTCCTGTTCTATGGGGTATATAGCATAGTAGTGCCAACACTAGTCCTAAAACTGATGGGATGATTGGGGTTTTGAAGAGGTTATAGGTCGGTATTAAAAGCGCTACTAGTCCTCCGGCTAGTATGTGTATGATTTTTCTGGCGAAGTATACTCCAACGTAGTGTGCTTTCTCACCAACGCCTAGCTTTAACTCCGCTCTCTTCTTCACTATTCCGTAGGATTTTCTAGATATTATGAGGACTACTGTCAAAACCCATGCGAATAAGATTGAAGCGTAGAATATTTCATCTAACATTGCTTCCATTTTTATCTATGGTTTACATTATTAAAATTTTCTTCGGTAGCCCCCCGATGGTCTTGGAGAGAAACCGTTAAATCTAAGTATGCATTCCATTTTCATAGGTTTAATGAGCGGTGATATTTTAGACCAAGTGGCTGTGAGAAATCCAGATTTAGAGTGGAATATTGAACCTACTGGTGAGACTAGTGTAACAGTTAAACAGAAAGGCTTCTTCGGCCCTAAGGCTAAGAAATATGTCTTCGATGAAATCGGATCTTACGTTTTAAGGCTTCTAGACGGTAGGAGGACGCTTAGAGAAGTCGCTCAAATACTCGCCTATGAGAAGAATATGGATATTAAACAAGCTGAGGCTTCTCTAATAAGCTATATAAACCAGCTTCAGATTAGAGGTGTTGTAAAGCTTCTACCAGCCGGTGGCAATGTTAAAACCTGCCGGAGTTGTGGGAGGGAGATACCTTCAGAAGCTGTTTACTGTCCATACTGCGGCGTTAAACAGTCTTAAACTGTTATTAATCTGTTGAACGTTTCTCTAGTTAGAGGCGTATCTATGGCTAGACTGGATTGGGGAGAATACCTCTCCATGCTTGAGAGAAGCCCGTCATCGTTAAGTAGAGCAGTTAATAGCTTAATGCCTCAAGATGCCATTCGGACGCCTAGGAGTGTTCAAGTCTTCAAGTTGAACTACTCCCTCTGGGACTTTCAGGAGAAGATTTTAAACCGTATAGCCGGTTCAACTCTAATACTTGGACTACCCACTGGACTTGGTAAGACGTATATAGCCGGCGCCTACCTTATGAGGGAGTCTCAGCTGAAGCCTATTAGGGTAATTTTCCTAGTACCTTCAATACCCTTAGGTGTTCAGCAGACGCTTTTCGCTAGGAATATGCTGGGTATTAGACACGCGTACTTTATATCTGGAGTCATGCCTCCTGAGAAGAGGCTTAAACTTGGAGTTTGGAATTGGGAGTTTATAGTCTGCACGCCTCAAACGGTTTACAACGACTTGCTTACGCCTTTCCAAGACTACTTGGATGAGGCTAAGAGGTCTAGCGACCCCATTGGCTTTCTCAAAGGGGTTTTCCAGAAGCCTCCTTTACCCTTCGACGTGGTCGTAGCAGATGAATGTCAAAACTATATAGGTGAAACAGACGGTTATAGCATTCTCCTCGTAGCTAAGGCTTGCGGTCTTAAAATACTGGCTCTAAGCGCTACTCCTCATTTGCACTCAGCTAGGAGGCTTGAAGAACTTAAGAGGATTTTCGAGAAGATCGAAGTCGTTTCAATTGAAGAGGAAGCTATTAAAGCTATGATGCCTAGGAGGGCTTTGAAAATCGTTAGAGTTAAACCTCCTCCAGCGTTACTTGAGCTTTATAAGGCTTTGGGAGTGGTTGTTGACTCTTATAGGCGTAGGGTTGCGGAGGCTTACGGTGAAAAACACCTCGACGAAATATGTAGAAGTCATAGGCTTTGCTTGAATATGCGCGTTATCGAGAACCTTAGGAAACGTGTTGTTGAAGACGGTGCTAGTAGTGTTTTAGGTTACAGAGCTTGGAAAAATATCGACTTGCAGAAACCTCTTGAAGAGTTTAAAGGCGCTTCTATAGTTGAGCTTTTTAGAAGGGCTTTAATGGAGTGTAAGAATCATAAGCATGACGCCGTCTTAACGCTTCTTGAAGCGGTGGATTACCGTAAGGCTATAGTGTTTACTGAGTCTATAAGAGCTGCTAAACAGCTTGGTCTAAGGCTTATAGATAAGATGGGTTTTGAAAACGTTTCAATACTCGTCGGTAAGGAGGGTATGAATCCTGAGCATCAAGCTTCAGCTCTACTACACTTCGGCGGAGGCGCTAGGGTGCTCGTTGCTACATCCGTGGCTGAGGAGGGGATCGATATTCCATCAGCCGACGTTGAGGTTTGGGTTGACCCACCCAGCAATCCTAAGAAGTGGATTCAAAGGTTTGGTAGAGTGCTTAGGCAACCTAGGGGTAAAAGGGAGGCCCGTGTCTACGCATTGGTTTCTGAAGGTACTCATGAAGAGGCTAAGCTCCGTAGGGTTTTAAAGATTTCCGAGCAAGTTTACGGGTTTACGCAGAGGGTTTCCGTTGAGCATTTAAAGCCTAAGTCAAGTTTTCAAAAGAGTTTAAGAGGGTTTGCTTGATGAGTTTTTATGAGATGTTGTTTAATGTCTATGGATGAGTTTCTCACGGGTGTTTTCAGGAAGCTTGAGCCTGAGGATTTTAGAGTTTTAACGGCCGTTGAACTCGGTATGGTCAGTCATGCTTACACACCTATTGAAGACATAATTAGGTATTCCTCCCTTCCAAGGGAGGAGGTTTTATACAGGATCAAGAGGCTTAATGGGTTTAGATTGATAAGAGGAATTGTAAGCCCGTTTAAAGGTTACGTATTAAACTATTACGGTTACGACTTTCTAGCTTTAAACGCTTTGGTTAAAGCTGGGAAGCTTGAAGCTTTAGGTAAACCCGTTGGTATAGGTAAAGAGGCGGACGTCTTCGAGGGTTTAACATCTACTGGTGAGAAGGTCATAGTTAAGTTTCATAGAGTTGGGAGGATCAGCTTTAGGAAGACGAAAAGGGTTAGACGCTATATAACTGATAGGACGCATATCTCATGGCTATACCAAAGCCGTAAGGCTGCTGAAAAGGAGTTTGAAGCTCTTGAAATCTTAGAACGTATAAATGCTAAAGCTCCAAAACCTATAGCTCAGAATAGACACGTAGTCGTTATGAGCTTCTTCAGCGGCGTTGAGCTTGTAAACGTTAAAGTCGTTGATGAACCCCTACCTTTACTCAAAGATATTATAGATGAAGTTAAACGGGTGTATTTTGAAGCAGGCTTAGTACATGGAGATTTAAGCGAATACAATATAATCATTAAGGAAGATGGAGACTTCATGCTCATAGATTGGCCTCAGTTCATGAAGCGTAGCGACCCAGAATCTGAAAACTACCTGAAGAGGGATGTGGAGAAAATAGTCAGCTTCTTCAATAAACGTTTCAAACTAAAGTTGAATCCAAGCCAAGTTTTAAAATACGTCCTAGGTTTAGCCGACGGATTCTAACCCTCACATTCAGCGTATTGAAATATGCTATAGATTGTTGTATTGTTGTGAGGGTTTAAACATGAAGTATCGCGTTTTAGGGAGGATTAAGCTTAAGATTTCGGAGATCGACCTCAGTGAGCATGAGTATAAGCGTTTTCTCCCGTCTGCGTTTCTCAAGCAGGGTGAGGTTGATGTGGAGAAGCTTATGGCAACACAGCATGTCTCTAAATTTTACAAACGCTTGAGGTTTATTCTCTGAAGTCTAGTAGTACTGCGAGTGCTTGCGTTCTGTTTTCTAAGAGCATTTTATAGGCTTCCGGTGCTTTACGCCATGGGTATATATGTGTTATAAAGTGGTTTAGATTTATTATGTTAGCCTTCAATAGGTTGAAAAATAGTTCTGTATTCCTCTTCCTAGTCCATGGGTTGTAAGGAGTTTCATAGACTGGTTGGCTTCCGAAGTGTGTTCCAATTATTATCCTACTTGGAGAGTTGACTTCATCGTGGAAGTCTAAGGTCGTGGGTCCTCTAGGTGAGCTTAAAACTACGAATCGGCCTAGAGGCTTCTTGGCTAGTCTTATAGCCCAGGGTATGACGTTTGGATTGCCAGTTACTTCGAAAACCACATCCGCCATTCTTCCACTAGTTAAACGTTTAACTTCTTCTTCTAAACTCTCGTAATCGGTGTATTTGATTATTGATGTGGCTCCTGAAAGTCTAGCCAATTCAAGCCTTTTATCTGCTACGTCTACGGCTATAACTGGGAATCCCCCGGAAAGTCTACTGAATAAAACAGCCATCTGCCCTAAGAGGCCTAACCCTACGACGACAACAGCTTCACCTAGTGAAACCTTAGCCAATCTAACGGAATTCATAACACCTGCTGCTATTGTGTGGAGGCATGCATGTTCAAGCTTAACCTCCTCAGGGACTTTAACAAGGTCTTCAGCTCTGGCCAGTGCGTGTTTAGCGTGCGGTGTCGTAGCTGCAACCCTATTGCCGATTTTAAAATCTAAAACGTCTGAGCCTATCTTCAAAACCCTCCCTATACACGTATACCCGGGTGTGAACGGGTACTTCACATAACTAGACCAAGCTGAAGGTTTAGGAAATTCCCCCGTTAAAGCCGTAAGCTCCGTACCAGTACTTATAAGGGTAAGTTCACTCTCTATTAAAACCTGCCCGGGTTCAGGCTCACCAGCCTCAAACTCTTCAAACTCTACGCTGAAGGGTTTTGTGAAAACCAATCTTAAACTCTTCATTTAACCACTGAAATTTAGGTTTTCCGAGAAGGCTGTATATATTGTTTTTCAATGGTGTTTATTGTTCAGCGGATTCTAAGGCAATTTTTAAACGGTCAATAGCAACTATTGATATTGAAGTTTACTTGGAGGTGGTGGTATGTCCGTATTTCCTACGGTAGATGTTGAAGGTGTAAAGGTGCCGAAGCTTCTGATAGGGATAAATAGTCTACTCGGACGGTCTCACATGAGCGTTGGGAGAGATAGGTGGATAAGGAGGTATTATACGGCTAGGAGGGTGGCTAGAGTCTTTGAGAGATGTATAGAATTGGGTGTATACGGTGTTTTAGGCCCTGTATGGCCTAGGCTTATAGAGGCTATAAAAATAGTTGAGAGGGAGACTGGGCAGGAGATGCTTTTTATAAATACGACTATAGGCGACCCTAAGGATACTGAGAAGGAGCTTAAGATGTTGAACGGCTTATATTCGCCTATATGCTGTATACACGGCGGCTGGATAGACTCATGGCCTATTGAAAACGGTAGATTGGTCGGGCTTGAAAAGTATTTGAGAATGATCCGGGAGGCTGGTATTATTCCAGGCGTTGCATGCCATAACGGTGAGAAGCTCGCTATAATAGATGAGGGAGGCTACGACGTCTCTGTATTTGCAACACCCGTGAATAAGATCGGGTTCTACATGTTCCCAAGCCGGGATTCTATTCTAAAAGCCATAGGGAAGATTAATAAGCCCGTTATAGCTATCAAACCTCTAGCAAGCGGTAGGTTCGATGAAGGACGGATATACGATTGGCTTAAATGGGTATTTGAGCAGAAGGGGGTTTCAGCCGTATGCATAGGGTTCATGAGTAGAGAGGAGGCTGAAGAAGATATACAGCATGCGAAAAACATACTAAACATACCTTAATGTCTACGGTTAACTTGCCCCAATTCCGATGGGTTTCAAAGTCTACGTAAATTGTAAGCACATCCGAAAAGTTTATTTCAATTTTAAAACTCGACTTAAAACAGAGCCCCCGTAGCCCAGACCGGTTAGGGCGTCAGCCTTGTAAGCTGACGGTCGCGGGTTCAAATCCCGCCGGGGGCTTCTTTTAAGGTATTTTCTGAGGTTTCTAGTGAAAGTACAATTCCACTAAGGGTTGACCGTAGTCTTCTTAAAAAAGGTGGTCATCTGATATTTCACACTCAAACCGGCATATGAGGAAGTGGTTGTAAAGCTATCTCTAAACGCTGGAAGCCCATAGGCTTCAACTGTAAGTAGCTTATCTAAAAGATAATTCATTTTGGGCAGTATCGGCTCCAGAGAGATTTATCGTAAGCTTTCATAACTTGCTAACGTTATGAGAAGCAACATAAGATGAACGCTTTAAATATGGCGTGATGAAGCTTGGGTGGCAAGGTGCAATCTATGAGGTAAACTCAACTAAGATAAAGAAACCTATTTCGGTTTAACGTTTAAGGGAGGCGTTTAAGTGGGCTATATATTGGTTAAGGTGAAGTTCTCATAAAATGTGGAGGGGGAACTACAACCATAGTTGTCTTCGCGAAGAAGGAGATGCTGAGGTTTTAGGCGTATATGCCCTAGAAGGCTTAAGCTTGGAAGTTGACCCGATAACAAAAGAATTAAGAAAATCTGAAGCCATACTAGCGCTCTAGCTCAAATGGATAGGCTTACCAGCAAGATATTTGGATGCTGAGAACTCTTCCAGAACCCGTCTCTTCCACTCAGGAAGCATGGCTTTTATGAGAGTAGACTTATGGAGTGTTTGAAACAGCTACCCATGTAATATCAAGTATCTTCAAGTACTTACCTACAGATACTTATCTGGGGGTCCATATTGCTTAAGACTATAAACGGTTCTTATCCGCTATATGGATGTGTATACAAGGTATTCCAGAGGCTTTAGCTCTATATCTTAACTGGGAGATGAACCTGTTAGGGAGGCTGGGGATCGTGTGTTTAGAATGTCCATACTTGGGTGAGAAGTCTTACGGAGAAGAAGCCCTTAACGTGGATGAAGGGGTGGTAAGCCTTGAGTAGTAGGAGGACCTGTCTAGATTGTAAATGGCTTAGACGTACGGGTATTTACTTGGAATGCTGGTATGGCGGTAAGTTCCGCCTAATCCTACCCAAACATGCACGTGAAATAGCCCTATGTGAAACCCACCTAGGACTCTTAGAACTAAAATACTGTAAATGGGAAAGCAAAGATAAACAAACATAAAAATTAAACTGAAAAACGTAGAGCGTAATAAGGTGGGGGGTTAAATTTGAATGTATCCGTAACATCTCTACGATTCTCTTCTTCATGTAGTTGATGCGCTTCTCCTTTATTCTTTGGAAGTTTTCCACCGTCAAGAATGGATATTCCATGCGTGCAAACTTACTAGGTGAAGTTTTCCCCTCTGATATTTCATCTAGAGCTAGGCAGATTGGCTCTAAGGGTCTATTGTAGCTCCACTTGCTCGGTATAGGTTTGAACTTATCTTCTCTCTTCATTTCTTGAAAGCCGTCATGTTGAGGTATTTTCCTCTAAGTTGTAAGCTGATTGGCCATCTATAGCTTGAACAGCGTAGTTAGTGCTAACAGTTTAAATAAGTCTTGTAGATATTTAGATATTTGGATGGCATGACGTTGGAATCTATGAAGAGGAAGTTTCTAGAGTTGCTTGAAAAGGATGTTGAATTCCGCTATTCCGTTGCAGGGTACTTAGGTTTATCTGAGATTCTGAAGAAGCTTGACCGGTCGATTGAAGAGCAGACTAAGATTTGGACTGAGATATCTAAGACATGGGAGGAGATTAAAAAGCTCAGGGAAGATATGATAGCTGGGTTTAAGAGGCATGATGAAGAGATCGCGAAGCTTAGAGAAGATATGAATAAAGGTTTTAAGAGGTATGATGAGGAACTTGTCAAGCTTAGAGAAGATATGGTAACTGGCTTTAGAGTATTTGATAATCGGATAGGTTCTCTTGAGAAGGGAATGGGCGTTGTCGAGGAGAGAATGGATTCTCTTGAGGAGAGGATGAGTTCTCTTGAAAGTGCTATGATGAGTGGGTTCGGTGAATTAAGCAGATTTGCTGGGTTAACGTTTGAAGAATTCGTTAGGAGGTTTTTGACGGAGAGGTTGAGGAGGTCTGGTGAAATACCTAAGGATGCTGAGCTTAGAAGGGGGTTGGTGGATGGAGGGGAGGTGGATCTATTTCTCGAGAATCCGCTGATAGTTGGAGAGGTTACTGGATATGCTGAATCTGTAGATGATATGTTGAAGCTTCTTAGAAAGGCTGAGTTAGCTAAGGTGAAGTATTCTAGAGAGCCGAGGAAAATCTTAGTGATACTTACGGCTAAGAGGGATGTGGCTAGAGAAGTGAGGAGGATAGCTGAGGAGAAAGGTGTAGAGCTGGTGGTAGGGAAAACGGTGGATTAGAATTCAACAGGTTTTGTTATCCGCCTTATAGGGGATGCGGTTAGTCTATTCAGCATTTAGACTTGGACATAAGGATTGGGTCTACTACATTCTGTTTGCTGTAAAGGTTTAATATCGTGGATGTCCTCCATATATGAAGGATTTCTCTATCTGTATTCGACTGATTTGGGGTGGGTGTTTTCCATGAGGCTTGCGTCTTGGGCTATGTTGGCTAGGCTTGTCGGTAAAGCTGACGTTGTGCTTGAGGTTTTGGATGTTAGAGTTCCTCTTGAAACTCGTAGTGTTAGGGTTGAAGATATGGCTAAGAAAGCTGGTAAGCCTGTTATAGTAGTGCTTAATAAGGCTGATCTAGTTCCTAGGAGGGTTGTTTTAGAATGGGTTAAGTTTTTCGAGAATCTTGGTTTTAAAGCGGTTCCATTTATTGCTAAGCAGCGTAAAGGTGTGCGTCGTTTGAAGGAGGTTATACGGAGTGTTTCTTCTAAGAAGCCTACGGTTGTATTGGTTACTGGTTTACCTAAGACTGGTAAGTCTACTGTTATAAATGCTTTGAAGGGTAGGGCTTCTGCTTCTACAAGCCCTTACCCTGGAACTACTGGATACACTAAGTCTATTCAAGTCTATAGGGTTGATGAGGATATAAGGGTTTTAGATACTCCTGGTGTTATACCTTCTGGTGAAGATTGGCTTGAAACGGTTATACGTGGGACTCCTATAGACCTTTTTCCAAACCCTATTAAGCCTGCTGTTGAGTTTCTTAAACGGGTTTTTGCTCAAAACCCGGAATCCGTTGAGAAGGCTTACGGCTTCTCCGGTGGAGACCCATATGCGGTGTTGGAGCATATTGCACGTAAACGCGGTTGGTTTTACAGGGATGGTGAGCCTATGATTGAAGAGGCTGCTAAAGTTGTTTTAAGGGACTACCATGATGCTAAGCTACGCTTTTACAGAGTTCCTCCGCGAGATGTTGTGTAAAAATTTAAATATCTATGTAGTCACTTACATAGTGTATGAGTACGCTTAAAATTAGGACTTTAAAAGTTGCAACTGTTTCAACTATGGCTGCGCTGATAGTTGTTGTTTCAAGGCTTCCAGGTTTCCCAGTTGTAGGTGCTCCTACGAGGATAGAGCTTACAACGATACTTTATGCTACTATAGGTATTATACTTGGGCCTAAGCTTGGCTTTATAACTTCTCTCCTTGGAAACTTCATAGCTTGGCTCATTCCATCGACGACTGTATTCGGCCTCCTACTAATACCTGCCGGCGCCATAGCCTCCCTTACAGCAGGTTTTCTGACTGGTAAAAGCGAGTCGGGCTGGCTTTACGGCTCTACTGTGCTCCTCGTGCTTATAATAGGCTGGTATGTAAGCCCCGTAGGCTTTGAAGCGCCTCTGTATCCGGTTTTTCACATCGTTGCGTTGATCCTCAGCCTGACCTTGGGTAGGAGGCTTAAAGGTCTTTTAGAGGCTAAGGGTAGCCGCCTCGCCTGGGGCTCCGCAGTCGCGTCTTTCATATCCACTATGGCCGACAGCATGTATGGGAACTTAGCCTACATAAGTGCTCTAGGCATACTCGTCCCTCTTAAAGAGCTTAAAGACGCCCTCGTAGCCTTAGGCGTCATCTGGGCTAAAACCGGTATACCTAAGCCTGCAGACTACCTGGCCTTCTTAGGGCTACCTGTCCCGGAGGAGCTTTCTCTAGGCTACTTGTTTATGGCTGTTCTACCTATAACCATAGCTGAGAGGTTGACTATAACCGTTGCGTCAACGCTCGTCGCAGTAGCCGTAGTAAGAGCCTTTAGAACGGTCTACATGCGTAAGCAAGCGTCCAGCAAACCCTTAGAGAAGGCTTAAAACCGCCTCAACTGTTAGACGTATAGGGTTTAAGGGTGTGTTAAAGATAGAAGCCTAGGTAGTGGGACGTATACTGTAGGGGTTTAAGAATATAGAGAGCAGAATAAAATTTGTGATAAGTTGAAATGTTTATATTATATGTTTCAGGTTTTCTTATTTCATTAAAAAGAAATATGGAACTGTTGATGTCAGTTCTAACCCAGTTCTTGACCCTGGAGAGATTGGAACATACTCATATACAATAATACCAAGCGACTATGTACACGCTGGCGGAACTTACAAGATCACTGCTAATGTAACGATCACAAATTACTCAGGACACTTAGGCGAGCCTTTTGGTCCACGTCCAAGTGCTACTACTAAATTGCCAAGCAGTCCAACATTGATTAACGACGTGATTCACGTTGATGATACTAATGGTGGCTCATGGACTTTCAGTGACAGCGGCTCTGTAACCTATGATAAAACCTTTACATGTGAAGACGAAGGAGAAAACGTGAACACTGCAACTATTCGGGAAACTGGACAATCTGATTCTGCCACTGTTGTGGTGACTTGCATTAAACCGCCTCAAGCAACTATTAGCGGTGTCAAATATTACGATGCAAACTTAAACGGCGAACGAGACGCTGGCGAGGTGGGCATAGCGGGCTGGAAGATCGAACTGTACATGTGGGATGAGGGTGCAAAGGACTGGGTTTACGTTGATACTGCTTACACAAGAGAGGCAGGGGACTACATCTTTTACAATCACCGAAGCTGGAACCTGTAGGGTTGTTGAGGTTATGCCGTCTGAAATGTGGGTTCAGACAGCTCCTGAAGACGGCTATTATGAAATTGAAGTCACCTTAGGCGAAACTTACACGGATAAGGACTTTGGGAACGTCTGCTTAACGCCTGGCACTAGAGGCAAAACGCTGGGCTTCTGGAGCAATAAGAACGGGCAGGCATTGATAATTTCCGACGATGTGGCGGAGCTGAACGGGCTTAACCTTTACACGCCAAGCGGATGGACATATCCACCATTCAGCGGTGATCTTACGACGGCAAAGGCTCAGATTAAAAACTACTTGTTAAGTGCTACTGCTAAGGATATGCGTTGGATGCTTTCTGCACAGTTGATCGCAACGAAACTTAATGTTCTACACGGCTTCCTAGAAGGGTCAACCATAGTCTATGTTGGACCTTCAACCTACGTGCCGAGCGGTTTCATAAGCATCGATGAGATTATGGACAATGCGAACACCGCGTTGAGCGGAACTGATAGAGTTGCGCAGGAGTATTGGAAGAACCTGTTGGATGGGCTCAATAACAATAGGCTACCGTTCGTTTGTCCAGAACCTTGCTATCCCATAGAATACCCGTAGAAGTGTATCGGTTCTTTAAACTCCCTTTATTTTTTGATCTAATTGCGGTTTTGGAAAGTTTTTACGTAGCCTTTTAATGATGTTGAAAGAAGTTTTCCTAAAGATTCAACGGCGTTGTGGATTGGTTTGAACAGCCGTAACCTTATTATAGGGTATTAGGCGTTATTATGTTTGGGTGTGTTTGACGGCTTTGAGGGAGTTGAAGGCTAGAGTGCTTAAGCTTTTGAAGGAGGATGAAGAGTTTAGGTATGCTGTGGCTGGTTTGATAGGTTTAGAGGAGGTTCTTAAGAGGCTTGATAGGCATGAGGCTGAGCTTGTCAGGCTTAGAGAGGATATGAATAGGCTTAGGGAGGATATGTTTGAGGGGTTTAAGAGGCACGATTTGGAGATTGCGAAGCTTAGAGAAGATGTGATTGCTGGATTTAAGAGACATGATGAGGAATTTGTCAAGCTTAGAGAAGATATGAATAGGGGTTTTGAGCTTGTTGAGAGACATATCAGTGCTTTAGGTGCGAGGTGGGGTGTTATGGCTGAAAGCGCCTTTAGAGAGGGTTTGAAGGGGCTTTTGGAGAGGGAGCTTGGGTTTAGGGTTGAGAAGTGGAGGACCTATGATGAAGCCGGCTTGGTCTTCGGTTATCCGAGTGAAGTTGATCTAGATGTTGCTGTGAGCGATGGGAGGCTTATACTGGTTGAAGTTTCATCGCATGTGAGGGCTTCAGACGTATTCCAGTTTAAGAGGAAGGCTGAGCTTTATAGAGAGAAGACTGGGAGAGAACCCGATAGGCTAGTAGTGGTGGCGCCCTATGTGGATGATAAGGCTTTGGAAGCTTCAAAACAGCTGGGAGTAGAAGTGTACACGAAGGTTTAACATGTGAAAGCTGAGCACCATACATAAATCTTTTAGAGCTGGTCTGTATCTGAAAATTCATTAATGTCTGATTGTCGTATTTTTCCAGTGTTGCTAGTATGTCTGTAGTTGTTAAGATCTGTAGGATGAGAACAATTGTCATACCGAAGAAGTTTGCTGATGTTCTCGGTATTGGTGAAGGGTTTTGAACTAAGTATGGATTCGTATAGAACCCATACTTAGCCCTTGAGCGTCACCGCTCTTATCTCCCTCTGGGTTCATTGGGAGCATGTCATCGAGCTTGGCTCCTTTCGGGGTAAACCCGGATCCCCACATCCTAAGGAATGCATGCCATATATTTCTTGATGCATTCTTTTGTCTATCGATTTTCAGCCCGCAGTTTTGACATATGAATACCCCTGCTCCTTTCAGGTCTTTATTTATATACCCACATCTGGAGCAGGTTTTGGAGGTGAGTTTGGGATCAACATACACGGTCAGATAACCGTTCCAAGTGGACTTGTATTCAATGTATTTCTGAAGTTTGATGTAGTCGTGTTTTGAGTTTTGTCTGTTTATGCTTCTACTCTTTGTCTCAGCGATTCTTTCCTTGAAGTTGTGTAGGTCTTCGAAGACATTCGTTCTATTCGCTAACTGCTTTGCAATTTTATGGATCGTGTCGTTAACCCTGTTCCTCTCCCTTGAACGATATTTTTGAAGAAGCTTTTTCGCAGTTTTCGGAGGGAGGCTCTGAATCTTCCTTCTCTTAAGCTCATAGGTTCTGTGGATCGTGTAGATGTCTTTCAGGTCTATCGTGTAATCCTTCTCTCCATCGTAACCATCGAGTGTTAGAAGGTTGGTGTCCCACGCTACAGGCTTCTCGACTTTAAGCTCAATCTTCTTTCTAACAGTTATTACAAGCTTGTCTTCCTTGAGTATCAGCTCTCCAAGCTCTAATCCCTGGATTCTGTCCCAGAACCAACTCTCCTTCAGGTCTATGGATATGCTTTCTTGGAATGGCTTGATGGATATTTTCACGACTCTGTCTCTATAACTGTAGAGGGTATCCTTAACCCTGACGAACCTTCTCCTTAGCACTGGCTTTCTTCTTCCCGTCTTTCCTTTCAAATATCTCTTTCTCCAAGAGTTGAGCACGGAGTAAGCTTGCTTTATCGCTGAGTCAACATAGTGCTTGGAATAAACCCACCCTCTAAGGTGTTTATCCCTGAGCTCTTTTTTGAAAGCACTATCTTTCCTTATTAAGGGTATCAGCCTATTACCTTTCCTTTTCCACTCAATCATTCCCCATAGATCGTCTAAAACACTGTTCAGCAAGCACATATAGTTGTCCACTAGGTCCTTGACGTCTAAGCTGTGAGGAATTGAGTAGGCTTTAACCAACAAGCTTTCTGACACCTTCAACAACCTCCTTATACTTATGCGACCTCATACCATAGAGCCTTCCAGCAAAGTGAGATACTGGAGCGGGTAAAACAACACTTCTAAATGGACTTGCAAGCCTAATAAACCCAGCTATGAAAATATGCACAGTAGAAGAAATAGCAGAGTTAAACCTACCCCATGAAAACTGGGTTCAATTCGTCAGCCGTGAAAGCTACGGTATTGGAGGTGCAGCCTCAAGCGCCATACCACTATTCAGCCTAGTAAAGACAACGCTCAGATACAGACCAGACTACATAGTAGTTGGAGAAGTCAGAAGGGAGGAAGCCTTCGTACTATTCCAAGCCTTAGCCACGGGGCACGGTGGAATGTGTACACTACACGCTGAAGACGTAGAATACGCAATCAAAAGACTTACAAGCCCACCTATGAACGTAGCCGAAGTATACATACCTCTAATGAACGTAGTAGCTGAAATCGAAAGAGTGCACCTACCAAAGCCTGTAAGCGGATCACTATTCGGAAGAAGGGTTAGAGAAGTCTCAGAAGTCATAAGCCACAAAGAGTTCGTGAAAGTCTTCAACTGGAACCCTCTAACAGACGACTTCTCATCTAGACTTGAAGAGAGCATACTCCTCAGAAAGATATCTCTAAGAACTGGTAAAGACTTCCAAGACCTAATAGACGAGATAGAAGAGAAGTGGTGATTAAATGGATGGTTGAAAAGGGAATACTTCAAACTGAAGACGTAACAAAAGTAATATCTCAATACTATATATCTCCAGAAGCGTTGTACAACGTAGCCGCTATGGAGCTAGCAACACCGATAAAACTCAGAATACCCGCCACGACAAAAATAGTTGAAAACCCATCTAAAGAAGAGGAGAAAAGCAACATACTCTCATAACCCAACTCTGTCCTCGCTTATAAGAGTTAATTCGCTGGTGCTAAAGTCTACCGCTCCAAGCTTCTCAGTACTCCTCACTATTGAAAACCTGTTCATACCCATGACGGTTAAAGCATAGACTTCAAGCCTTCCCTTCTCCACAGTGAGCTTAACCTTTTACGCACTAAGCCTATAGCTTACAAGAACCAGCGAAACCTGCTTACTTAAATCTCAACTTTACTCAAAACCATATCCACAGAAAACTACTAGGGTCATTCACGGAAAAGCTTATAAATAATGTGGGTGTTAAAATCTTCCGAGGGAAAATCATGAAAATTAAGACTGGTGTATTGATAATCGTCCTCTTGACTTCGCTGTTCTCCAGCCTACTTTTAACCAGCATCCCGGCTTCAACCGCTCAAGCACCACCTAAAGGACCTTGGGTTGACGAAGTAGACTTTTTCGTAGAGACTGATGAAGCGAAGGCGATAGACATGTTGCTGAAGAACGAAATGCAGGTCTACTTTAGAGACATAAGAGACCCGGGATTGTTTAAGACCGTGAAGACCTCACCAGACCTATGGTATGCTACATCCTTCGGATTGTACTTTGAGTTAACCTTCAATCCAGTAGGTCCAGAATTCCCAGCTACGGGTAAGTTAAACCCATTCGCCGTTCCGAAGATAAGGGAAGCCATAAACTACTTAGTAGATAGGAATTACATAGTTGATGAGATAATGGCCGGTATGGCTGTGCCTAGGTACACCTGTATAACGCCAGCGTTCCCAGACTATGCGAGATACGCTGATGTAATGAAAGAGTTAGAATCAAAGTACAGTTACGACTTCGATAAGGCTAGGGAAATAATCACAGAGGAGATGATTAAACTCGGCGCGGAATTAGTAGGTGGGAAATGGTATTATAAAGGCGAACCCGTAGTAATAATATTTCTAATAAGAGTGGAAGACCAGAGGAGAGCAATAGGCGATTATGTGGCTTCACAGCTTGAAAAACTGGGATTCACAGTCGATAGACAGTATAAAACCAGTAGAGAAGCATCGCCTATATGGGTTAGGGGAAACCCGGCGGACGGTAAATGGCACATATATACGGGCGGATGGATAACGACGCTAGTCGCTAGAGATGAATCAGACAACTTCGGCTTCTTCTACACGCCGAGGGGAGGTATGGGACCGCTATGGAGCGCTTACAAGCCAAGCCCAGAATTCGACTATGTAGCTGGTAGACTATGGGCTAGAGACTTCGCCACCATAGATGAGAGGAACGAATTGATGAAGAAGGCTTTAGAACTCTCAATGGAGGATTCTGTAAGAGTGTGGCTGGTTAGTCAAGTAGCCCCATGGCCAGCTAGAAAAGAAATATCATTAACATACGATTTAGCTGCTGGTTTTTCGGCTGCAAGGCTTTGGCCATACACGATTAGATACATTGATCGAGTTGGTGGAACTGTCAAAATAGCATCCACGGATATACTCGTAGACCCTGTGAATCCTGTTGGAGGAAGCAACTGGGTATATGATTCGATGTACTACCGTGCACTATCAGACCCAGCGGTTATACCTGATCCATTCACTGGACTATATTGGCCTCAGAGGGTTACGAAGGCCGAAGTCTACGCTTTAGAGGGACTACCCATAGCCGTTACTTTAGACTGGGTTTCTCTAAAGTTCGTTGAAAGTATCGACGTGCCGCCAGATGCATGGTATGACTGGGATGCGGTGAAGCAGGAGATCGTTTACGCACCCCCCGGAACTACCGCGAAGACAAAGACCGTAGTCTACTATGACGATAGCATATTCAACATGACTTACCACGATGGAAGCAAATTCTCACTGGCAGACATAGTGTTCAGCTATATACTGACCTTCGACAGAGCTAAGCCTGAAAGCCCCGTATACGATGAATCTTACGTGCCAGCGTTTGAAGCCTTTAGAGAGTACTTTAAAGGCTTTAGAATAATAAGTGAAAAACCACTCGTCATAGAGTACTATTCAGACGCTTTATACCTAGATGCTGAGCAGATAGCTGCATCCGCCGCCAGCGCCTTCTACCCAGACTACGCATACGGCCCCGGGCCGTGGCATACCGTCGCGATCGGATGGTTGGCTGAGGCGGACAATAAGCTAGCTTTCTCAGCTGATAAAGCCGAAGCTCTTAAAGTTGAGTGGACAAGCTATATAGCCGGGCCTTCTCTAAAAATCTTAAGCGAATGCCTAGATAGAGCTATCGATGAAAAATTCATACCATATGAAAACGTGCTGGGCAAATATGTTACCGAAGATGAGGCTTTAGAGAGGTACAACAACTTGAAGGCATGGTATGAAGCTAAAGGCCACTTCCTAGTTGGTGCAGGGCCATTCTACCTAGATAAAGTAGACCCAACGGCTAGAATCGTCGTACTAAAGGCCTATAGAGAGTTTGTAGATACTGCGGATAAGTGGCTTAGATTCACCAAGCCCATGATACCGGAGGTTAAAATAGTTTCAATGCCTACAATAACGCCCGGGCTAACAGCTGAAATCGACGTTTCAGCAACTTTTGAAGGGCAGCCATACCGCGTAGACGACATCTACTATGTGAAGTACATAGTTAAAAGTCCAACAGCGACTTTGACAGGAGTTGCTGAGCCTGTTGAAGACGGTAGGTGGAGGATTGTACTTAAACCCGAGAAAACATCAATGCTTTCTGCTGGAACCTTAAGTATTGACGTACTGGTTGTATCTAAACTTGTGGGAATGCCTGTATCTACAACTGGCACAACGACCGTTATGAGTGTAACGGAATTCCTAATGGATGAGCTAGCCAAGGTTAGAGCCGACTACGAGACAAAAATATCAGATTTAACCAGTACAATCGAAGAACTCCGCTCTGAAATCGACTCATTACGTAGTACTATGAATACATCAATTGGCGTCGCCGCATTAGCCATAGTAATAGCCATAATTGCGATAGCCGTTCCATTTGTCAGGAAAAAGTAACCACTATCTTTTTATTTACCTCCTTCATTTTTATCTATCTTCTGGTAGATGAAGTGATGATTCCAAAATTTGCGATTTACGTGGTGAAACGCGGGGTCACACTTCTTTTAACAGTAGTTATCGCAACGTATATGACCATTATAGTTGCAAATATGGGTGGATACGTAGATGAGATAATTAAAAGTGACCTTTATCTTTCAATCTCTCATAACATCCGTCAAAACCCCGTTTATAAGGCTTTAAATGAAACTCAAATCAGGTGGTTGATAAATGCAACTTATACGAACGAATTGAAGAAGATAGGTTTTGATAAACCGTTCATATATAGAAGTGTCTTGTACTTAAGAGACGCCTTAACGTTAAGCCTAGGTAGAGCACTCTTCATAAGTAGCGATAGCGGTTCTAAAAGTGTCCGCATGATAATTTTGGAAAGACTACCAAACACAGTACTTCTATTCACAACCACACAGCTTCTCCTATTCTCCATAGGTTTATTCGCTGGCCTATTCCTAGCGAGGAGATACGGCAGCCTCTTAGACAGGCTGTCCGTGTTGTTCGCACCGTTATCCTCCATGCCTGGATGGTTCTACGGAATATTCCTGATACTGCTATTTGCATCGTTTTTAAGACTACTACCTTACGGAGGGATGGTGGACGTACCTCCACCAGTTGACAGACTCAACTACGCATTGAGCGTTTTAAAACACATGATTCTACCAGTCATGTCTTGGCTGGTAGCATACGTACCTATAAACGTGTATGTGAGGCGGACCTTCTTCCTCATGTTTTCAAGTGAAGACTATGTAGAGCTTGCGAAAGCTAAAGGTCTACCTGAGTCTTTAATTCAGAGAAGATACATACTGAGACCTACGCTACCACCCATTATAACAGACTTCTCACTAACTCTGATCGGCTCTTGGATGGGCGCTATAATAACGGAGACAATATTCAACTGGCCTGGAATAGGTAGCCTATTTTACATAGCCTCTGTGATGTTCGACAGCCCTGTGCTGGTTGGTCTTGTGGTCATATACGCATACCTACTCGCTTTAACGGTCTTCGTCTTAGAATTCATATACGCAATTCTAGACCCGAGAATTAAAGCCGGAGGTATATAGCGTTTGTCAAGCATTAAACAGTCCTTTAGAACACTACTAATCTACAGATCAGCCTTAATCGGGTTAGTAATCATACTCATCTTAGTAGGGATATCGGTATATACGATATTCGCCATACCCTACGATGAAGCCACTAAACTATGGAGGGCTGGTGAACGCTACTGGCTTGACAATCCACGCAACGCAATGCCGTCATGGATAAACCTATTCTCCACCAAAAAGATGCCTGAAACCATAGTACTAGATTCTAGAAAACCCCAACCCGGCGTATCTAAAGCATTAATTCCAGTATTTGATAGAATCACAAGAATTAAAGTAGAATTCTCATTCAACTACGAGTATGATGATTTTCCAAGCGAATTAAACCTATTCTTCAACTCAAGCTTCAGCTCGTCATCGCCGCAGTTGACAATACACTGGGTTAAACCGAACGGTGAAGATATAGTCTTAAAATCTCTACTTGTAGCTAAGGGTGAAGATAGATACTACATTTCAAACGACGAAAAATTGGCTAAAGAGCTTAGAAACGCTATTTCAAAGAAAATAAATGGAACAATAGAGTACGATATACCGCTTACAACCCTACTCTTCGCATTGGAAGACAGTAGCATTCTCAACCCCAACACGGTTAAAGTAATGAAGGGAAACTACAAGCTTTGGATAGACGGTATAGCGTTTGAAGCCTCTGTAAATTTAGACGCCAAGCTCGTCGTATATGGTAAAGTTCATGGTTGGGCTGGCACAGACCATTTAAGGAGAGACTTGGGAATAGCCTTACTATGGGGTACGCCGATCGCACTATCATTCGGCGTTGTAGCCTCAATCTCCATAGCGATGATACAGATGTTCATCGGAGCGGTCAGCGCATGGTTCGGAGGGAAAATCGACAACCTTATGCAGAGGGTCACAGAGGTTTTCATGGTTCTCCCCTTCCTACCGATTCTAATAATGATATCTACTTTTTACAAGTTCAACATATGGGTTCTTCTAATGGTCGTTATAGCTTTAAGCGTATTTGGTGGAAGCGTCAAAAACTATAGGGCAATATTCTTACAGATTAAAGAATTCCCCTATCTAGAAGCTGCCAGAGCTTATGGCTCCAGTAACCTCAGAATTTTAACGCATTACTTAATTCCCAAGATTTTGCCTACAATAATCCCGTCAATAGTTCTATCAGTTGCAGACTTCGTTTTTCTAGAAGCTGCATTAGCAATACTCGGCTTAGGCGACCCATTAGCCCCTACATGGGGTAAGATAATAAACGACGCCTACTCCAACGGTGCATTATACAAAGGCCTATACTACTGGGTTTTAGAGCCATCTCTAATGTTAGCCGTCACCTCGTTAAGTTTTGCAATGCTCGGGTTTACTTTAGATAAGATATTCAATCCTAAGCTGAGGGAAATTTAAATGGATAAGGCCCACTTAACCGTTAAGAACTTGGTAATGTATTATAAAACGTTGAAGGGAGAAGTTAAAGCCGTTGACGACGTTTCATTCTCCCTGCTTAGAGGAGAGACCGTTGCCGTTATCGGAGAATCCGGATGTGGGAAAAGCTCTCTAGCAAAATCGATAATAAGACTACTTCCTAGAAACGTATCTACGTATAGAGGAGTTATCCTATTCAACGATTTAAACCTGATGGAGCTTGATGAAGAGTCTTTTACAAGAGACATTAGATGGGTTAAAATTACGTACATACCGCAAGCTGCATTAAACTCATTAAATCCAGTTATCAAAATAGGCGATCAAATGGTAGAACCATTGATTCTACGGAAAAAACTAGATAAACGTGAAGCTCTTGAAAAAGCGGCAAAAACTCTGAAAACAGTCGGTATAAGTGAAAACTTCATCCACCGTTATCCGTTTGAATTGAGCGGCGGTATGAGGCAGAGAGTTATAATAGCAATGTCTCTACTAACTGAGCCTGAACTGATGATCCTCGATGAACCGACATCTTCACTAGATGTGTTAACTCAAGCAAACATCATGAATTTACTTAAAAGCATTAGAAGGAGTTTAAAATTAAGTATGATACTCATAACCCATGACGTCAGCCTATCGAGTGAACTGGCAGATAAAGTAGCCGTAATGTATGCGGGGCAAATCGTTGAGTTTAACGACGCAAACGCATTTTACCATGACCCTAAACATCCGTATTCTCAGAAATTGATGGAAAGCGTTCCAACGCTTAGAAAGAATAAGAAGCTAGACTTCATACCTGGGGCTCCTCCAAGTCTTTTAAACCCACCTAAGGGATGTAGATTTGCAGAGAGATGTCCCTATGCGTTTGAGAAGTGCGATAGAGACCCTCCACTGGTATATTTAAATGGAAACTTCTACGTGAAGTGTTGGCTCTACGTGAGGGAATAACCATGAACACGTTACTGCTAAACGTTGAAGAGTTAAGAAAATACTTTGAAATTAGAAGGGGACTTTTTGGAAGAAGGGAGTATATAAAAGCAGTAGATGGTGTAAGCTTAACCCTTGAAAGTGGCGAAGCCATTTCAATAGTCGGTGAAAGCGGTTGCGGTAAAACAACACTAGGGAAAACTATACTTAGGCTTTACGAACCTACAGGTGGGAGGATAATATTCAACGGTAGGGATATAACCCATCTAAGTTGGGAAGAGTTGAAGTGGTATAGGAGAGAAACGGGGCTTGTTCAGCAAGACCCATTTGGAGCACTCCCGTCATTTATGACCGTTAAAAAGATTCTTGAAGAACCGCTGATAATACATGGGTTTAAAGATCGGAAGCAACGTGAAGAAAGAATATACAAGGCTCTTGAACAAGTTAAATTAACCCCTGTTGAAGACTTCATAGGGAAATATCCGCACATGTTGAGTGGCGGTCAACAGCAGAGGCTTGTAATCGCAAGATCTATAATTTTAGAGCCTAAACTAATAATAGCAGACGAACCTGTCTCAATGCTGGATGCATCTGTTAGAATAGAGATACTGAAACTGCTACAGAAGCTTCAAGAAGACTATAAGTTGGGCATAATATATATCACACACGACCTTTCAACCACACGATACTTCTCAGAGAGGATTTACATCATGTATGCCGGACACGTTGTTGAAACCGCTGAGACGAAGGGGATACTGGCTAATCCAATGCATCCATACACTAAAGCGCTTTTAAACGTCATACCCGACCCAGACCCATCTAATCGCTTCACGATTAAAAAGGTTCCCGCCGGCGAACCACCTAATCTTTTAAACCCACCAGTAGGCTGTCGCTTTAACCCGAGATGTGAAAACATGATAAAGAATATATGCGACGTTAAAGAGCCTCCATTGGTAAAATTAAGTGAAAACCACTACGTGAAGTGTTGGCTCTATGCTCGTGCTTGATAGAGAACACGTAGAAATACTCATCGGAGCCTTCCTACTTATTGTAAGCTTTCTCATCTCCCTATTTATGGTAATCCGTATCTTAGAGCCATCCTTCTTCCTATCATTCTTTGCATTTTCAGCCTCATTTGTAGGCTTACTCATAGGCTTTCACGGACTATACGGGCTAGTCTTAAAGTATAAGAAGAAGAGTTGATCATCGAGGAAAACTATATGAGGAAAACTATATATCGAGTAAATTGCATCTTTAACTCTTATGCCATGTAGTAAACGTGAGGTTGAGAAAGACCTAATCTTCTGCCCATACCTTTTAGGATGCGTTAGGAAGAAAGCTCCAATATGTGAAATATGCTCTTGGGACAATCCATCTAAAGAAGAAGAACTCTACTTTAAGTTTACAAAACACCTTGAAGAGGTGAAAGCTAACTTAGCTAGGGAAACCCCTATTCAGATCGATGAATTCTGGTGGGAGGCTAGAGTCGAACCTGTTAAAGTTAAAGCTCCAGTGAGCGAGGTTAAAGCTGAGGTCGAAATAGCTAAAGCTAAACTTGAAAGTAAACCTGAAAAGATTGAGAAAATTAAACCATCCATCACAATAGACTACCACCTCAGACGTTTAAGTGAAGACTTGAAAGAGACAATTTTAAAGCTTAGAAGCGAAATATTAAAGCTCGATTCGGGAATAGAGGAGAAAATCAATAAAACCTTCATAGGATATAAAAGCAACAGAATAAAATACTACTTTGTACACCTGAAAGCTCTACCACTTAAACATGAAATTGAAGTTAGATTCCGCTCAGGGGGTCCGATAGAAGACCCTGAAGGTTTAAGTAAACCCATACCGAAGAGCTTCGACACACCTATGGACTGCCGCGTGAGAATAGCAAGTCCAGATAAAATACCCTACGTTATCAACCTCCTCAAACAAGCATATGAAAACCTAGCAAAAGGCTAGTCTTTCTCCTCCAATTCAACGTATATCGCTGGTTTACACGGTCTAGCTAATACAGCCCTCCCCCTAGGATCGTAAATTTCAGGAGAATCCTCACAATAGATTAAGACTTCGCACTTAAACTCTCTCTCCAAGAACCCTTTAACCTCTTCTAAGAGGTTGAATTCATGGCTTTGTTTAAATTCAACCCAAGACTTTACAAAGTCTCTATCCATCTTGGGAAGCATATCTATCGTACTCCTTATGAATTTAGCAATCGTAGCTCTATCCAACTTAACGCCAATTTCTTCAAGCTTTACTAAAATTGTTTTAACGTCAGGCTTCTCCATGTTTAAAACCTCCCTATAAACCTCCCACTTCCAACCAGCCGCGACATAGTAGATTATCTTTAAAGGTCTACCTGGAAGTACTCTAAGTACTCTATTAGTATCCTCAATCAACTCTTTAACAAACTCCTCGCTTTTCTCAGCCTCATCGTCGACTAGACTTAAATCTGGTAAAGGCCACTCAGCCTTACAGATCAATCCCCTTCCTCCGATAATACTCCAAACCTCTTCAGCCGTATAGGGTGCTATAGGAGCCAGTAACTTAGCTCTAACCTCCATAAACTTCTTCAAAGTATTCGAGTAACGAGAAGCCTCTTCAAGGCTTAAGCACCCCTTCCTCCTAAGGAACCAATTTAAATCACTATCCATCTGGTAGAGTACGAGTTGAACAGCCTTCCTCACATCAAGCTTTTCAAACGCCCCAGTAACTTCTCCAATAGTCTTCTGCAACCTACCCATCAACCACCTATCAACTCTATCGACTTTAGAATCACCAATAGGCATGGCAGCCACAATCCTGTACTCTCTGCAAAGTGCTTCGAGAGAATCGGCTACAGATTTTGCTAGAGATGGGCTGAAGTTCGCATCCTGAAGCAATCCAGCCGTAGATACCACCGTTATTCTCAAAGCATCTGCACCATACTCTCTAACAGCCTCTCTAAGCGGTATTATGTTGCCTAAGCTTTTAGACATCTTACGACCCTCCATTAAAACACTACCGTTTACAACTATCTGCTTAGGCCAAAGCTCCCTCGGAAATATAGCCACATGATTGAATATGAAGAACGTCAAATGGTTTGGAATGAGGTCTCTACCGGAATGTCTACTATCCAAGGGGTAGTAGTATGTGAACTCTCTCCTAATCTCTTCAATAAGCTCAGTCTTCACGCCAATTGAAGAAGCCACATCCCTAGGATCACCTAAACCTAGAAACACGTAGTCGAAAAAGCAATCGTTCAATCTATTGGGGTCGATTAGACCCATGTTTACGTACTTGGCTACAATATAATACGCCATGTATATCGTACTATCCGATAGAGATTCTATTATCCAGCTTTCATCCCATGGAAGTTTAGTGCCTAAACCCCTCTGTCTAGCGCAAGCCCTCTCTTTAAGCCAATCTACAACATTTTTGAATTCAACTTTAAGCTCTTCAGGAATTATACGCATAGAATCTAAACACTCATACACCTTCTTCTTCCACTCGGGATTCCCATAATCTATGAACCACTGATTCTCCAGAATTCTCACAACACACTCTTCACCGCATCTACAATAAACCTTGTCCAAGAGCTCATATATCACCCGGGCATCGCCCTTTTCAATAAGCTCTCTCTTAATAAGCTCCCTAGCCTCTGAAACCCTCATACCGGAGTATTTGCCAGTGTTACTCAGCATGAAACCAGAAGTCAGCTCACGCCTATAAAGCTCTCTCGTCGCATCTTCAAGCTTTGGGTCTGTCTGGCTTTTAATACTCATATCCCTACATATGTCAGCCGCTGGGACTTCTCCAGCTCCCTCAAAACTGATAATCGTTACTGGCTCGATCGAACAGCCAGTCTTCTCCTTAATCTCTTTAAGCGCCATGTAGTCGTATGGGGCGTGACTCGGCACAGACATGACTACGCCAGTAGCATGACCTGAGTCTACAAAATCCGCCTCTAAAATCGGTACAGATTTACCGTTAACGGGGTTTACCGCGCTCCTCCCAACTATGTCCTGTCCTTTAAAAACCTCTAAAACCTCCACTTTAAGATTTTGATGTTTAAGCCTCTCAGAGGCTTTTAAGCCTATTATCCACTTCTCCCCATCGACGACCGCTTTAACGTAATCGGCCTTAGGATTAACCCATATATTTGTAACTCCGAAAATGGTTTCGGGTCTAAGTGTAGCCGTAGGTATGAAGGAATCGTCCATTTTAAACTTTATAACTACGAATTCAACGATTTCCGGCTCAACATCGCCTTTCGTATCGTGTTGTCCGACGGGGTTTCCACAGCTTGGACACCAGCCTACGGGATGTGTACCGATTTTAATATAGCCTTTCTCCTTAAGCTTTCTAAACTGCCACTGTATAAACTTGCTATAGCCCGGGTCTATGGTCGTAAACTCCCTCCTCCAATCTATGGAATAGCCCATCTCCTTCATACCAGACTTTATCTCCTCATGGAAAAACCTCGCCATCTTAAGCGGGTCTTCAAGGTCCTTGAGTACATCCTCTGGAACCTTATACGTTTTAGTGAAGAGTTCTTTAAGCTCTTCATCCCCTGAAGCAAGCCTCTTAGCCATGGCTAAGATTGGTGTACCCGTGTAGTGGAATCCCATGGGGAATAGTACTTGGAAACCCCTCATCCTCTTATACCGTGCATAAATATCGGTTATTGTATACGTCCTACCGTGGCCTACGTGCTGTGGACTATTAGGATATGGATATGCTACAGTCAAGTAGAACTTAGGCTTAGATGGGTCTAAATCGGCCTCGTATACTCGCTCCTCCTCCCATATCCTCCTCCACTTATCCTCAATAGACCTTCTACTTGAAGCAATAAAAGTCACCAGCATGGATAACAATCGTAAACTCATATAAAGCTTTTCTCCCTTGTGAGCAAATCCCTTGGGTAATCAGTAACGTTTTTTAAGAACGCCTCTAAGATTTTACTGGGATGATGATAGAGGTGATCTCTGAGCCTCGGATTTACGGCTTTGATTAGCCCCCTAAAACTGACCCTCCCATATATTTGGACGGTTTTCAAACTGGTATAGATTTTTATAACAATCAGATCTTCTTACAGGTTGATTACAGACCGATGTATGATAAGCATCTTCAAGTCGTGAGTAAAGTGCTAAATGCAATCCGTAGATTAAACGGCGTCTTAGCTTTAGAGGTTTTAACACAAGCAGATAAGGAAAAGCTCATAGCCCTCGAAAGCGAAGAGGAAAACGTAGAGTTTCTAGGCTTTAAAAGGTATAATGAGGGTTTAAGGGAGGCTTTAAATAGAACATACTCAATAGCGTTAGTCTTCAGAAGCTCCGTATTCCCCATGCCTCATAAACCCCCCGTCAAGCTTCTACATCGCAATGTTGTAGTCGGTGAAATGCTATATGAGGATACTCAGCCAAGTTACAGAGGTAGAGCCGTGGAAGTATCCAAAGGCTTCGTAATATACCCTGAGCTATTGCCTAGAGAGCGGTCTGAAAGAAGCTACGTTAAACTCGTCTACCTTAAGAGGGTCCCCAGTTTTATAGTGGGGTTGGATGAGTCCATAGAAGACCCCATCTACGGTGAGCCATCACCTAAAGGTCACACGTTTATACTGAATAAGCTTAAAATATCTACAGTCTTCAACGATACCGCCACTGGCATTGTAGGATTTAATGTTAAGAATTTTTAAGACTAAGAAGACTATATAGAATCCCCATATCAGTAGGTGTAAATCATGTGGGAATGTTACATTAAAAAATACGAGGCCGCTACTCCGAAGTCTAAGGAGCTTTACAGGAGAGCTTTAAAAGTCATGCCTGGAGGCGTTTCACACAATATAAGATTCTTTCCACCACATCCATTCTACACACTCAAAGCTAAAGGCTCTAAAATATGGGACGTTGACGGCAACGTCTACACAGATTACTGGATGGGGCATATGGCTTTAATACTAGGTCATTCACCTGAATACATCGTAAAACGTATTAGAGAGCAGATTGAAAACGGCTTCCACTTTGGAACGGTCAATCCATACGCTTTAGAACTTGCTGAAGCCATTCAGAGAAACCTGCCTTCAGCTGAAATGGTTCGTTTAGGTTGCTCCGGAACCGAAGCCACCATGTATGCTGTAAGACTAGCCAGAGCCTACACGGGTAAACGTATAGTCGTTAAAGCTGAAGGTGGATGGCATGGCGGAAATCCGATCCTCCATAAAGCCGTAAGTATGCCATACGATAAACCAGACTCTCTAGGCATTCTAGAAGAAGAACAACGGTTTACAAGAACAATACCTGTTAACGATGTAGATGGATCTGAGGCAATTTTTAACGAATGTAGAGAAGACTTAGCATGTGTAATAATCGAACCTGTTATAGGGAGCGGTTGCATCCCCCTAGATAGAGACTACCTCCTATATTTGAGGGAAGTATGCGATAGATATAACGCAATTCTAATATTTGACGAAGTAATAACTGGGTTTAGACTTGGGCTTTCAAGCGCTCAGGGATTCTACGGAGTGAAGCCCGACTTAACAACGCTTGGCAAGATCATAGGAGGAGGATTTCCAATAGGCGCTGTAGCCGGGATTTCAGAAATACTTAGACTAGCAGATTTCACTTCTGGGCGTAAATGGGAAAGGTGTTGGATAGGAGGTGGAACATTCTCCTGCAACCCTTTGTCTTCAATAGCGGGATTAGCTACAATAGAGTTTCTAGAGAAGTATGCAGATCAAGTTTACGGTAAAATTAACAAGCTAGGTGAAGAAGCTAGAAGGGGGATAGATAAAGCCCTCAGTGGTTTGAAGGGTTTAAACGCTAAAACTACTGGCGTCGGGAGTCTACTTTTAACGCACTTCCTAAAAGAGGGAGAAGACGTAAAATCTCCCAGGGATCGTTTAAAGACAGATTTGGAGGCTCAGAGAAACTTCTATATAGCCCTTATAACTCACGGAGTGTTCTTCCTACCAGGTCATGCTGGTGCTATATCCTACGCCCATACTGAGGAGGAGATAAAACATCTAATTGAAGCCGTTGAGAAGATAGCGGAGGAGGCTTAATGAGCGAACTTGACGGCATTATTAAAAGCTTTGAAAATTTCTCAAAAAACCTCAGCAGGATTCAAAAACTTGAGGGTAAGCTTAAAGCCATAGATAAGCTTCAAAAAAACATGGAAATATTTGAAGGAATATGCCGAAGATATCCGGAGCTTCGAATTGAAGAATTGAAAGACACATTTCTAGAAGTATTGAAAAACCCCAATTTAACGCGTGCTCAAAGAGTAGCTATTCTAGCTAAAAACATAGAAATTCTAGCAAATAAGGGCACGTTGAATGTTAAAGGACCTAAAGACCTTGAAATGATAGGTTTAGCCCTCCTCCTCTTTCCAGAACCAACGGGCATTAGTGACATTATGGGGCTATCGTTTATAGCTGCGGGGCTACTTCTTAGAAAGGTTAAAGGCAACGTTTAAGACCTCCCACGATTTACAATATTCGACAAAACCTCATATATGCCTAACATAGATCCACCTTGAAGTATGGAGTTTTAGAGAAGTCGATAATCGCAATCTTATGCTTCTTAACTATTCACGCAGCTCCGTGGACTCTATGCTTAGAAGATTACTCAAACTTGTACTCATACGATAAGGAAATACCTTTAAACGTGGTAGAAGAGCTTTTGCACGAGGGAGATAAGTACGTAATCTACAAGGTATACTTTGATTCCGTAAATGGAGAGAGGGTTCCAGCTCTACTAATCCTACCTAAAGTTAAAGGTAAAATTCCATGTATAGTATTCCTACACGGCTATGGAGGTTCTAAGGAAGACATCCTACCTTTAACAGACCTAGCGGCATCAGAAGAATACGCTCTAATCGCTATAGATGCAGAGTATCACGGTGAACGTAAAGAAGAGGGTAAAGCCCTGTACTCCACCGACATAGAAGACTCTGTTAAAAGTATAATACAGACGGTTATAGATCTTAGAAGAGCCGTAGATTACATTGAAACAAGACCTGAAATAGACTCTAATAGAATAGGTTACGTCGGCGGCAGTATGGGCGGTATACTAGGCGCCATATTCATAGGAGTAGAACCTAGGATTAAAGCAGCGGCACTTCTAGTAGCTGGTGGAAACATGAGCCTCATGATAAGAGAAAGTCAACACCCAGCCATACCGCCCATAAGGGAGTACCTTAGACTCAATAACATATCCTATGAAGAGCTTCAAAGTATGCTCGACCCAATAGATCCTATAAACTTCATAGGAAACTTCTCCCCAAGACCAGTAGTTTTCCACCTCGGCAAGTACGATCGAATAGTACCAGCTGAAGCAGGCGAACAGCTTTACAAGCATGCTGGTGAACCTAAAACCGTATACTGGTATGACTCAGGTCACAATCTACCGTTAGAACTCGTAGCAGCTAGAGTGTTAGATTTCATGGATAAGGAGTTGAAGGGTAGAAGACCAATGTTCTATGAAACACGGGAATTCAAATATTGGTTTTCACGTTACATAACATCTTCGACCATAACCGTAATCGTTGTGCTACTATTAACCTACGCCCTTAGAAGAAAAATAACCAGCGCAGTTCGACGGATCCTAGCATATACCCGTAGCTTCCAATATGGAGGTTAAAGCGTCTATAAACGTTAGACTTCACTCTAAAGGACAGTAATAAAATTACTCGAAAAGGAAAAATACTGCTAATACTGTTCAGTGTAAACAAGAAGATTATATTAAACGTTTTGAAATTTAGTGGCTATTGCTTTTCCAAGAGATCTAGAAATTCTTTGAAGGAGATTCTTTCTACTCCAATCTCATCGTAAGCTTCGTCATTCGAGATGATTGTTAATTTGTTGTTTAATGCTACTGAAGCATGGAGTGCGTCGAATAACGTTAGAGCTCTGCGTTGAGCTATTATTTCTCCGCATAAAATCAAGTCATCTGAAGATAAATCTATTTCCTGAATACCCGATGCTATCGCCTTCGCCTTTATATACGTTAAGTCTTTCAGTTGCAGTTTTTCCATGACTTGCCATAACTTCGCGAATCTCAATAAGTGCAGAAACTGGGTAATACACGGGGAAGGGTTTAGTTGCTACATAAGCCTTCAATATTCTAGAAACTATACCATAACGTCTATCTTTAGGCTGGAAGCCGAAAAGGAACTCTGTTTCAACCATGTAGCCCATTTCCACTTAAAACCTCTTTCAATAATTGCGCCTCAGCCCTCCTCCGTTCTTCTCTACTATAAGTTATGTCACCGAGGTTTTCAGCTAATGCGTCGTCGACATTGTCTGGAATTGGAATCAACATTATGTATGGAGGTCTAGCTAAAAGGTAAACCTTCTGCCTAACTCTTAAGGGAATTTTCCTGCGCATGTCATGAGTAATCGTAATGCGGTACTTAGGACCAACCTCAACAATAGCCATATAGATTACCAATGTAAAGTAGCACTTATAGGCATATAAGTGTTATTTTTTAAAATGTGTCCCATTTTTCTAAAATGTTACACTTTAAACCAAAATTTAATAATGGCAATAACCCGGCATATCTCAGTATCACTTAGAATTCTTTAAGCCATGCAAACGGCAGTTTCAAATCCTTCATCGTCTTCAAACCTGGCTCTGCACTTAAAACTCTAGGTATCATGTTTACTATCATCGCAACAGTAGCTTCATCACCAGGTATGCCATTTTTAACCTCAAATTCTAAACTCGGCACTCCTTCTATTTTAACAGAGTCTCTAGGATTTTTAGCGTTAAGATACATTTGAAGGTTAAGTTTAAGTTTCTCAAAACCATCGATAAACCCCCCTATGCTCTGAGAAACGCCTATAACTTGGCCAGGTTTAATTTTAAAGAACTCTGTCTCAATAGTTTCAGATGCTACAACTGGCTCTAAGCTTTCCCTAACGTAGTTGAAACTCCAACCTAAACAGTCAGCTATCATATCGAAAGACTCTCTAAGACCCACATGTCCCATACGGCCCTTTTGAACCGCTCTTCTAAACTCTTCTACACTCATACCTGAACCTATCTTCTTCTGCAATGGGAGGCGTCTCTTAGACGCATCGACTATCCTCCAAGCCTCTATTTTATCGATGCTTATGCATACGGATGTTAAACTTAAAACCATAGTGTCTAAAACAAAGCCTGGGTTAACGCCCGTCCCAAGTACCACGACACCGTTTTTTCTAGCGGCCTCATCTATACGTTTAGCGGCTTCAGGGCTTCTCCTCCACGGATATGCTAGCTCTTCACAAGTAGATATTACGCTCAGCTTGCTCTCGATTATTTCCAATATCTGAGGCTCAACTAAGTCTAACCAAGAACTTGTAGTATGAAGAACAATATCTACTTTAACGTGTTTCAAAGCTTCAGCTAAACTCCCGTAGACTTTAACGTCAAGTCTCCTATTAAGGCCCGCAACAATACCCAAGTCTCTATCTTTTTTCGTCTCATCTGAATCAACTGCACCTACGACTTCAATCCAAGGTTTTGAAATCAAAGCCTTAACAGTCTTTGAACCAATTGACCCGACGCCATACTGTAAAACCTTAACCATTATAATCACCTACTCTAAAACCCTATAACCTACAGCTTTTATACAATCCTCATTTATAAGCTCCTCCTCAACTTTATCAAGAGGTTTTATACACTTCGAGTAATCTGCTATGGCAATCCACTCTGCATACTCTCCACGTTTCAAGGTTCTAGATTCTGAGAATAGAAGGTCTATACCGTTCTTAGCGAGTATTGAAGCGGCTCTAGCTAAAGCACCTGGTATATCGCTGAGACTTATCCTAAACTCTACAAGTTTAGCCTCGGGGTCTGCAAAGAGATTTATGGCAATCCTCCTCTCTTCTATATCTGCGACTAAGAGAACTCTCATGCCGTCTTTCAAACCTAAAGCTTCTCTAACCTTCGCCGGTATTGAAATCCTCCCCTTAGCATCTATCTTCTGAATACTCGCTATACGCATAGTCCCCTTCAATATATGTGAAGTAGTAAAATTTATAAATTTGTGGGATATATTGATTTTCTATCCCACAAATTTCCCACAGGAGGAATACGTTTGAAAACATTGAAGAAGCTCCCTGAAACACTCTACGAAGAAAAACCTCTTATGAAAGGAATCATTAAGCTAGACGCTAATGAAAATCCATATCCGCCACCTCAAGAAGTCATAGAAGCCATAAATAGAGTTTTAAAGCTCGTAAACCGTTATCCACCGGAACCCGTGAAGCTTAAGGAAGCGATAGCTAAACTTAACGGTTTAGACCATGGCAATGTTGTTATAGGAGCGGGATCAGACGAGCTCATAGACCTCATAGTGAAAGCTTATGTTTACGAAGGCGCTAACGTAGCAGTTTTATACCCAACCTTTCCGATGTATGAGAGGTTTGCAATAATAGCCGGAGGCTCCATAGTGAAGATTCCTCTAAATCCAGACTTCACATTCAACTTAGACGCCATTATGGAGACGCTATCCTCTAAAGATATTCAATTATTCTTTATGCCAAACCCAAACAATCCAACTGGTTTAGGCCCATCCTTAGAGCAGATTGAGGAATTACTTCAAACGGGTGTTCTAACGGTTGTAGATGAAGCCTATTACGAATTTTCAGCTAAGACTGCTCTAAAACTTCTTAGAGACTATGAAAACTTGATAATACTCAGAACCTTCTCGAAAGCTTATGGATTAGCTGGACTAAGAATAGGATACTGCCTAGCTTCAAAACAAGTGGTGGAGAATCTTCTAAAAGTTAAGCCACCATACAACGTATCTTTAATAGCTCAAGAAGCCGCTTTAACGCTCCTTGAAAACCAGCACATAGTAAATGCTACTGTAGAAGCAATTAAAAAGTCTAGAGAAGCATTATACAACTCGCTAAAACAGTTTAAATGTGTTAAACCATATCCTTCAGAAGCAAACTTCATACTTCTAGACGTATCATGTTCAGGCTTATCCTCAAGTGAAATATCAGCCAAACTCCTCGAACGCAGTATCTCTGTCAGAGTTATAGGCGTGTTAAGAGGTTTTCAAGGAGATTTTATAAGAGTAACCGTCGGAACGGATTATGAGAACGCCATGTTTATTGAAGCTTTAAAGGAGATTTTGAATTCAGAAGGTGGTTAAATGGGAGTCATACTAGCACTACCGAATAAAGGTAGACTGCACAAGCCAGCTTTAGAGATATTGACTGAAGCAGGTATAAGGGTTCTAGATAAAGGGAAGCTTTACGGTAGGACAAACGATTCTGAACTAGACGTAATATTTGCTAGAGCTGCTGATATACCTAGACTCGTTGAATTGGGCGCTGCAGACCTAGGTATAACAGGCCACGACTATGTTGTTGAAGCAAACGTGGAAGTTGAAGATTTGCTTGATTTAAAGTTTGGAAAAGCCTCCCTTGTGCTAGCCGTGAGGGAAAACTCTGGGATTAAAACGATTCGAGATTTGAAACCAGGGCTTAAGGTTGCAACAAAGTACGTTAACATAGCTTCGAGGTTTTTCAAAAACATCGGTTTAAAAGTCGAAATAATTCCAATCACAGGAGCCGCTGAAATTATGCCTCACTTAAACGTGGCAGATGCAATTGTAGATGTTTCAAGTACGGGTACTACTTTAAAGATTCACGGGTTAAAAACCATAGAAGTTTTACTCGAATCTTCATCACGTCTAATAGCGAATAGAAACAGTTTAAAGGTGAAAAACGACAAAATCATGGAGGTTAAACTCGCCCTTGAAAGCGTTCTTAAAGCTAAGGGTAAGAAGCTTCTTATGATGAATGTGCCAGATAGATTTTTAAACAAGGTCTTAGCGGTTCTACCGGCTATGGCTGGACCAACTGTTGCAGAAGTGAGAGCTGAGGAGAAAATGTGGGAAGTCTATACAGTCATAGATGAGGATGAAGTATACAAGGTGATAAACCTCGCTAAGAAGGCTGGTGCACGGGACCTCCTCGTAATGCCCATAGAGAGGGTCATCCCATGATAATAGTGCCATCTATAGACCTCAAAGATGGAAGATGTGTAAAGCTCATCCAGGGTAAACCTGGAACCGGGCTGAAGATCCCCTTAGACCCTATCACTGTGGCTAAATATTGGGTTGAGGAAGGTGCTTCTCTTTTGCACGTAGTGGATTTAAACGGTGCAATAGATGGCTCAGCCGTAAATAAGCCTGTGATCTTTGAAATCGTTAAACAAGTAGCTGTTCCAGTTCAAGTGGGTGGTGGAATAAGGTCTGTCGAAGATGCTCTATGTTTAATAGAGGCTGGTGTACATCGTATAGTCCTCAGTACGGTGTTCTACGAAGACTTAGAGCTTTTTAAGAAAATAGTCGACACAGTGGGCTCTGATAAGATTATGGTAGCTTTAGACGTTAAGTCTGGCTTAATCGTCAAAAGAGGTTGGACTGAAACCGTAGGGATTACTGTATACGATGCTATTAGAAAACTAAACTCGAACATGTTCTGGGGTATACTGTACACAGATGTTCAACGTGAAGGTTTAGCCTCAGGGATCTATTTGGAAACGTTAAAGAAGGTTTTAAACGCTACGGAAAAACCAGTATTTTACGCCGGCGGTATATCATCCCTATATGATATAGTTCTCTTAAAGAAGGCTGGCGTCTACGGAGCTATAGTGGGCAGAGCTTTATATGAGAAACGTTTTAGTTTGAAGGAGGCGATGGAGGCTGCTCGAAATGGCTAGGCTAGCCGTATGCGAAAGGAGAACGTTGGAAACATACGTCAAAGTCGAACTCAACTTAGATGGGTCAGGATTTTCAGAGGTTAAAACAGGCTACCCATTCTTCGACCACATGCTTGAAACGTTGTCAAAGCACAGCTTGATGGATTTAAAGCTATCAGCCGACTCACTGAAGACGCCGACTATCCACCACGTAGTAGAAGACGTAGCTTTAACAATAGGTGAGGCTTTAGATAAGGCTTTAGGTGATAGGAGAGGCATAGTTAGATTCGGCTTCGCCGCAATACCTATGGATGATGCTTTAGCAGAAGTTTCCCTAGACGTTTCCGGCAGGCCATATCTACATGTGGAAGGTCGATTCACAGGCTTCACGGAGGGATTAGACTTTAACCTCGTAAAACACTTCCTACGTAGTTTAGCTCAATCCGGTAGACTCACAATACACGTACTACGCATATACGGTGAAGATGCTCACCACGTTTTTGAAGCTCTATTCAAAGCTTTAGCTGTAGCTTTAAGAGAAGCGTGTAGAATTGCAACAAATGGTCGGGATAATGTTCCTAGCGCAAAGGGGGTTTTAACATGACCATTTTAAAACCAGTAAGACTGAAAACCTTATCGCAGAAAGACTTCGAAAGACTTCAAAAAAGAGGGCTATCCGATTTAGAAGATGTCAGAAAAACTGTTATCGAGATAGTTGAAAACGTAAAATCTAGGGGGGATACAGCGCTCATAGATTATACTAGGCTCTACGATGGCGTAGAATTGAACGTTGAAAGTTTAAGAATACCACGTGAAGAGATGGATTTAGCCTATAATACACTAGATAGCACCGTCGTAGAGGTTATGGAGTTTATACACTCTCTCGTGGAAAAAGTGTCTCTAGGGCTTTTACCGGAAAATAGACTTTTAGAGCTGGAGAGAGGCTTACAAATCTACGTAGTGTGGAAGCCCATAGAACGCGTCGGCATATACATACCGGGCGGAGCTAACCCCTATCCATCAACAATCTTGATGACCGTTACACTTGCGAAAATAGCTGGAGTAAGTAGAGTCGTAGTCTGCACTCCTCCTAGGAATGTTAAACCAGTAGTCCTAGCGGCTATGAAGATAGCCGGGGTTGATGAAGCCTTTAGAGTAGGCGGTGCACAAGCCATCGCGGCTATGGCGTATGGAACGGAGACGATACCAAAAGTGGATAAAATAGTTGGACCTGGAGGACTTTACGTTGAAATGGCTAAGCGCGTAGTTTACGGCGACGTTGGCGTTGATTTACCCGCCGGTCCAAGTGAAATATTGGTGTTAGCAGATGACTCGGCAGATCCGATGCTGGTAGCAGCGGACCTTTTATCTCAAGCTGAGCATTCAAGCTCCTCTGCAATACTTGTATCAACGTCTGAAAAACTTGCTTTAGAAGTTTCAAAAATCTTAGATACCATGGTTGATTCAAATACTCTTGAGAGTTTTAAAAGGGGCGGATTATTCATAGCCGACAGCTTAGAAGAAGCTGTGGAATTTGTAAACAGCTACGCTCCTGAACATCTTGAAATATTGTTTGAAAAGCCGGGAGAAGTTTTAAAAATGATTAAAAACGCGGGCTCGGTTTTCATAGGCTCTCTAACACCAGTCTCTCTCGGAGACTATGCAACAGGCGTGAGTCACGTCTTACCAACCGGTGGAGCTGCTAGATTCTCATCAGGTCTTAATCCACTTCACTTTATGAAAAGCATGATCGTTCAAATGGCTGATTTAGACAGATTTAAAATGCTTAAGAGGTTTGCAGAAGTCATGGCTAATATTGAGGGGTTTAAAATGCACTACAATGCTTTAAAAGCTAGAGATTCGCTAAACAGTCTACAGTTTAAACGTTAACCTTACGGCTTTAAATATGATTTGTTTGGAGGTACCACTATGAGTTGGTGTTTTCTAGACGAACTTTACAGGATCATAGAGGAGAGGCGCGACAAACCTATTAAAGACTCTTACACCAGCAAGCTTATGTCGGAGGGCTTGGAGGCGATAGTCGATAAAATCCTTGAAGAATGTTTAGAGCTTGTTGAAGCCGCTTACAAAGGTTCTGAAAATGATACAATATATGAAGCATCTGACCTAATATATCACGTCCTCGTTTTGACGGCATTCATCAAAATCCCATCAAGTAAAATCCCCGAAGAACTTATGAGGAGGAGGTTGTTGGGCCATGGTGGAGGAAAGACGCAAAGTAGATAGCATGCCCATGAGCTTCGATAAAGCTGAAAGGCTCGCTGATACTTTAAACTACAGACACAACGGCGGTTTCATAGTAGCAGTCGCTCAAGATGCTAATACGGGAGAAGTTTTAATGGTAGCATTCATGAATAGAGAAGCCTTCGTGAAAACGTTGACGACAGGTCTAGCCCACTATTGGAGCCTATCTAGAGGAAGGCTTTGGCGTAAAGGTGAAGAATCTGGACATATACAGTTTGTGAAGGAAGTATACGTAGACTGCGACGGCGACTCAGTACTACTTAAAATTGACCAGGTCGGATATGCATGTCATGAAGGCTATAAATCGTGTTTCCATAACAAAGTCTACGGCTAAACCGGAAAAACTTTAAATCCATGAATATTAGCCGTAAAGGTTTTAATACAACCTCTCGAAATTTCTATTCCATGTACTTTAAATCTCCGTTTTACTCTTTGCATGGTGTTGTAGCTTCTGAACACCCTTTAGCCTCCATGATCGGTGCTAGCGTTTTAAGAGATGGTGGAAACGCCGTCGACGCCACAGTGGCTACGAGCTTCTCTTTAAGCGTGGTATTACCTCACCTCTCTGGGCTTGGCGGAGACTTTTTCGCTTTATTAATGGATCCGGATGGCCATGCATACTTCCTTAATGGTAGTGGTTATGCTCCCAAAAGGCTCACCCTAGATTTTATGTTAAGCTTAGGACTCTCCCTTATGCCGACTCATGGTGTTCATTCGATTTCCATTCCTGGAATGGTTGATGGCCTATACAATTTATGGAGAAGGTTTGGTAGATTGGAGTGGAGTAGGCTTGTCCTTCCATCAGTCAAACTCGCCCACGGCTTTCCAGCTACCAGAAGCCTCTGTAACGCCATCAGCAGATTTAAAGATGAACTTATGAAAGATAAGGGTTCAAGGGAAACCTATCTTACAGGTTATAAAGTTCCATGCGAAGGAGACGTACTTTCATTTAAAGGTCTTGCTAAGGCTTTGGAATTGATAAGTTCCAACCCAAGGTGTTTCTATGAGGGTGAAATTGCTGAAAGCATTGTAGAATATGTTAATTCTCTAGGCGGAGTGTTGGAATTAGAGGACTTCAAAGATTACAGAAGCGAATTTGACAACCCAATATCTATCGAATATCGCAGTAGTAGGGTTTATGAAATGCCTCCCAATACGCAAGGAATAACCACATTGCACATCCTCAAGCTTCTGGAAGACTTCAACTTAAAGATGTTCAACTCTAAATCAATGGATAGAGTCAAAGTCACGGTCGACGCTGCAAGAGTAGCCTACAATATTAGAGATAGATATGTCACAGATATCAAGTTTATGGATTTAACGGTCGGCGAATTGTTGTCTGATAAATTCATCAAAACCATGAAGACTACATTAAATACTACTGTAGAAGGTTTTGATAATTGTGATACTACGTTTTTCGCTGTAGCCGATAACGATGGTTGGATTATAGCAGCAATTCAGAGCATTTTCCATAATTTCGGCTCCTATATTACCGAGCCAAACTTCAATATTACTTTAAATTCCCGCGCTTCTTCCTTCTCTCTAGATAAAGACCATATCAATAGACTTGAACCTCATAAGAAGCCTCTACATACACTTTCCGCCGTATTAATGGACTGTGGCGAAAGCCGTATGGCTATTGGGATCTCAGGCGGACACTATCGACCATTATTCCACAGCCAAATATTAACAAATATAGCTGACTATGGCCTTCATCCTCAAGAAGCCATAGAGCACCCCAGGTTCCAATGGGATGTAAATACAAACATAGTAGAGTGTGAAGAAGGCTATAGTGGTGACTCTATAACCGGATATAAATTGAAAAAACTGAGCTATCCTACTAAGATGGGTGTAGCCGCTATAGTTGAAGTTAAGGGTAGATTGAAAGCCGGATATACGGATATTCGTGGAGATGGATCACCCATAGGATTGATATAGCCAAAAATTTCTAAGATACTATTTATCTCCCACTTTGAGAACTAAGTTCAGTTAAACTTAAACCCTCCAAGTAAGAATTATTCTTAAGAGTGCAATGTCTTTTAAAACGGAGATCATGGAGTTTCCGAGATGCGTAATAATGGGTGCTGACGCTCTTAAGAAGATACCTTACGTAATTCAGAAGCTCGTCCTTGGGAATAAAGTACAGTTAGTATCCGGCTCAACTTTTACAAAGAAGGTGGCGGAAGAGCTTCATCTAATGCTTTCAGATAATGGCTTTAAGGTTTCAACATTCACGGTGGAATCAAACCCAGTCACACATGTAGACGTTAAGAACCTCGCTAAGAGGCTTAAGACGGACGGTTCAAACGTAGTCTTAGGTGTTGGAGGGGGGAGGATTATAGACGTCGCTAAACTAGCATCTGCATGGCTTAACAAACCCTTTATAAGCGTTCCAACATCAGCTTCACACGACGGTATAGCATCTCCCATTGTAAGCTTCCTACTCAGAATGGATGTGTATGAGAATATGGGCTCAGAGTATGTAGAGGCGAGGGCACCCTTGGCAATAATAGCTGATACATCAGTCATATCGAATGCTTCTAGAAGAAGTCTAGCCGCTGGATGCGGCGACTTAATATCTAAAATAGTAGCAGTAAATGATTGGCTTTTAGCCCATAAAATCAAAGGTGAAGATTATAGTGAGTATGCCGCAGCCATGGCGCTCATGGCTGCCAATATAATTAAAACAGGAGCAGATGTTATTCGAATGGGAGGCGAAAAGGCCGTTAGAACTGTAGTTAAAGCTTTAATAGGTAGCGGCGTTTCCATGAGCATAGCTGGAAGCAGTAGACCCGCTAGTGGTGCAGAACACTTGTTTAGCCACAGTTTAGACCTACTGTCGCTTAAATACGGTTTTGAACGCGCTGAGCATGGTATGCAATGCGCCTTAGGAACTATAATGATGGCATATCTACATAAACTAAATTGGATGGAGATTAGAAGCCTCCTAATGAAAATTGGTGTACCTGTCAACGCTAAACAACTGGGTATAGACTCAGAATATGTCGTAGAAGCTCTTACAAAAGCTCATAAAATAAGACCTGAGAGGCTGACTATTCTAGGAGTTAAAGGTTTAACTAAAGCTGAAGCTGAAAAACTAGCGTCTGAGACAGAAGTAATATAAGTCTAGCGGTTAAGAACAACTAAGAATGACCGTAGAATATTCGCTTATACGGGTTTAGAGGTATGGTTCTTGAACGGTCTCGTTGAAACTAAAGAGGGGCTTATACGTCTACTTATACCACCTCAAGCGTTAAAACCGTTAGCTGAAAGGAAGCCTAAACCACGCGTTTTCTACAATCCAGAAGCTTCTCTAAACAGGGATATCGCCGTTTTAGCTGTTAGAGTTCTCTCTAAGCAGAGGGGTGATTTAAGAGTTTGCGATCCACTTGCTGGATGCGGCGTTAGAGGCATCAGATTTTTAGCAGAAGGTATGGGTGTTAGAGAAGCCGTTATAAACGACTTAAACCCAGAAGCCTTAGAATTCATACGTATAAATCTAGACGTCAACGGTCTATCTGAAAAGGCAATAGTGTTCAATCTAGATGCACGAGAGCTTCTTTTAAGGAGGGACATCCGTCGGGATGGTTTTGATTTAGTAGACGTAGATCCGTTTGGCTCTCCAGCTCCATTCATTCAACCAGCTATCTTAAGCCTTAAAAGGGGAGGTGTTTTAGCCGTAACAGCGACTGATACCGCTCCCTTATCTGGAAGATATCCGAGAACCTGTCTTAGAAGATACTGGTCTAAACCGTTGAAAACGGAGTACTATCCGGAAGTAGCTGTGAGAATTCTACTGGGCTTTATTGCGAGAAACTGCACAATGCTGAATAGGGGGCTTAAACCGTTGCTTGTCCATAGAACGACACAGTATATAAGGGTATACGTTGAAATCATCCATGGAACAATAGCGGCTGAAGAGACTTTAAACAAAATAGGTTATCTAAACCACTGTTTAAATTGCTTATACCGAAGGTTTGCGGCTTTAGAGGAGAGAGCAGTTAATTTATGTCCAAACTGCGGCGGTAGGTTGGAATGGGCTGGACCACTATGGATTGGAGAACTTTTTGATACAGAATTTTGCAATCAACTGGTTGTGGAATATGAGACTTCACATTTAAGCGGTAAGAAAGAACTCGATAGACTTCTAAAAACCATAGTCTCCGAATCCCCAGGCAGTACGACCTACTACGTCATAGATGAGTTAGCCTCCCTCTTAAGGATCCCTCCACCGTCTAAAAAAACTGTAATTGAAAAGCTTAAAGAAATGGGCTACATCGCATCGCCTACGCATTTTAACGGTAAAGGGTTTAGGACAAATGCCTCCTTAAAGGATATTTTAAACGGGCTTAGCGGTATCACCCGCTCTTCAAAACCCACTCTATGAGTTTCTTGCAGTTGAGAGGGGTGACAACGCCTTCAACGCTACATTTAGAATTATTCTCACACACTATACAGGGACTATCTATCACTGGTAGCAATGGATTGTTCTTCTTAACCGGGTAAAGTCGATAGGTCCATCTCTTTGAATGGTACTCCTTCTCTCTTCTTATAAGCTTCTTATTTTCAAGTCTAATCGCTATTCTAGAACCTTCCCTACTAGAAACCCCTATAAGCTTCCATAAGTCGCTTTGCAGAATACCCCGATCGTCACTTTCGTTTATTATCTGCAGAGCCAACTTTTCAAGATTCCTTCGCTTCCTAACGCTAGACGTCAATGCTATATCCTCCGACGTTAAAAATAAAAGATGGTAGGGTTAAGTAAACATTTCTATCAAACCCAGATGATTATGTCGAGGTTTTTCAAGATATCCGAGTACCTGTTTCTCACAGTGACTTCAGTTACATTAGCGACTTCAGCCACCTCCCGTTGTGTACGTTTATTACCAGTTATGATGGATGCTAGGTATAAGGCCGCCGCAGCCACGCCAGTAGGTCCACGACCGCACGTAAGTTTAAGTTCCATAGCCTTTTTAACTATTTCGTATGCTATTTCTTCCGTTCGACCCTGTATGCCCAATTGATTTGAAAACCTAGATACGTATATAATTGGATCTACTGGGGGGATGAATTCACTGAACTCTTTAACAATGAAACGGTAGCTTCTAGCTATCTCCCGCTTATCCATCATCGTTACTCTCGAAATCTCATCCAACGTTCTAGCTAAACCACAAAGTCTACAGGCCATATACATTGAAGCTGCAACTATCCCCTGAATACTCCTACCTCTTATAAGCCTCTTCTTAAGAGCCTTCCGATAGATTAGCGAGGCCGTTTCGAGAACATGCTTCGGAGTATTTAAAGACATAGATATCTTACTCAACTCCGTAAGTGCAAAAGCAAGATTCCTCTCAGAAGAATCTGAAAGTCTTACTCTTCTCTGCCATTTACGGAGATTGTATATTTGTAAAGCCTTTGTCTGATCCATCCTCTTAATTGAATATGAAAAACGCCTCCAGTCTATCATTGTGGAAAGCCCTTTATCATGTATAGTGTATGTCGTAGGCGCCCCTACTCTAGACCTCTTATTCCGTTGCTCGTCATCAAAAGCCCTCCACTCGGGACCATTATCTGGAAGCTTACCGTCGAGCACATAACCACAGTTGGAACATATGATTTCACCTGAGTCATGATCCCTGATAAGATTATGGCTACCACACTCGGGACATTTTACTCCACTACTCAAACTACCCCCGCCTTAAGAGGGTTAATCTTTAAGGTAAAGATGATCCCCCATCATCCTCTCCAAATCTTTAGATTCAAAAGGCCTCACAACCATATATGGAGACTTAACATTACCTATAACATCTACAACAAATCCTACAGTCTTAAGGTTTTTATCGTAAACCTTTGAACCAAGCCTAGGTATAGGTCCTTCAAGTTTAACTATGATATGTCCTTGCTTAGAAATTGTGAAAACTCTACCAGCCATCCGTAAAATCTGAGATTTTTTAAAGTCTTTCAAGGGGACAAGGATGTAAAGATTAAGAAAGCTTAAATAAAGTTTTCTATTTTAAGTTTTTTAAAAGTACCTCCATATGTACCTTTTTCACTTCTCAGCCGTTTCACTTCTAAAGCTAACGCTTCTAGAAGCCTCCCCTTAGATTTAGGCTTATCCACTATAACATAGCCCCTCCTACCCCACCACATCCTAGGATATCTAGCAGATTCCCTAACTTGAAAGCTCAAGTTAAGCCGTTTACATGCCTCAACAAGCTCCTCCAGCGTTGGAGCTTCAACCGCCAATTCGCGTGGGACTCTTCTACCAAGTCTACGGGTTACAGAAGCGTCAAAATAGATAAGCCACACTATAGCTTTACCCGGAAGCTTCATAAAACTCTAAATACGGAATGGAATCACCATATTTAAACGTTAGGAATCGTCTAGACCCCATTAGGGCAATTTTAAGACTAATAGCTATTTCACAGCAAATAACCACCGAAAAGAAATCGAGAGTTTACATATCTTTCAAAATCTTCAAGTTCTTTTTCATATACTGTTTTTGGATTTATTTAGAGAATTAAATGGGCCGGGCCGGATTTGAACCGGCGATCTCCACGGTGTGAGCGTGGCGTCCATGCCGAGCTAGACTACCGGCCCATGACTAATCAAAGACGCCTCTACCTATAGATGATTATTCAGAAATTTTTAAGTTTTAAATCTACTTCTTCCCCATGATTTCTCTATGCTTCCATCTGAGGTTGTATGAGTAGCATTTTCTACATTTTTCTGCTCTTGGGGAATTTCTAGCCCCACATTTACGGCAAATTTTAATGAATAATCTTCTATTCTGAGCTATGGTTTTTTTAACTGGGTCTCTTATGGGCATGGGAATTCTCCTTACCCTATTTTAGACTTGTAAGCAGTCTTATATTCCTTTCCCTTTAAGCTCTACGCTTAGTGTTTTTTACATTTACTTTCAAGTTCTTCTAATAATCCTCTCCAATTAACGTTCTCAGCCACTAGTTGCTTAGCTAAGTTAATGCGTTTAGTATCTCCATATCTAATCTTACCAGCTATATCCTGAACCATATTCACCGTAGTGTACGTATCATATGGAACAAGCAGAACAGGCACCTCTCTTTCTCTAGCTTTATTGAGTACCAATGGGCTTGGACGTAGATTTCCGGTGAGTATTAATAGAGAAGTATCCGTCTCTAAAGCTACGAGACATATGTCAGGTCTATCTCCACCTGTTATCACGGCTTTCTTAGGTGTGGCTCTAAAATACCTTAAAGCGCTATCAGGCGTCATTGCGCCTACTATATAGTTTTCAACAAGAACTTCTTCCAGCTTCTCTTCACATGTTAATACTTCAGCTTTAAGGTGCTCCTTAACTTCTGAGCCTGTTGGACTTTTCATGTTTGAATTTTCGGGTATAATTCCCCATACCTTCACATCGTTCTTTTCAAGAAGTGGAATGTACACTCGTTTAACTCTATCTAAATCCCCTACTGAGACATTGTTCATCACGAGTCCGAGGAACTGCACACCACTTCCAGTAATATACGATCCATCAAACACCACATCATCTATCACGTAGTCTCTTTGGACAGATGAGACTAAAAGAATGCTCAAACCCAAATGGTTAGCTATTTCAACGGCTGAAAGCCCTACAGATTTGCCGGAGGATAGCTCATGCAAAGCCTCTACGAATACAAAATCCTTCCCCTCAGACACTTTCTCAAAGCTTTCCTCTATAAATTCTAAGATCACGCTTCTATCCATGGAGTTGAGCTTCTCAAGGTAAAAGTAACTTAAAACCACGGGTGAAATCGTTTGAATGTCTTCTTCAAGATTCAACAATTCTTTCATCAAAGCGGCATCTTCATCCGTCCTAACATTCTTGTACAGGAAGTTGCCCCAACCAAAGGGTTTAAAAAACCCGACTTTAAACCCTTCCTCTTTAAGAAGAAGGGAGAGGCCTACGCATAAAGCAGTTTTACCGAAACTTTCCCTTCCAGTTGACGCTACGTATAGACTTAAAGGCTTCTTACCCAAGTCTCCACACCACCCGTTTAAGTATACGATAATGTTATTTTAACATCTAAAGCTAAAGAACTTTTCCCTCTCTCATACACTATCAACGGATTAATATCCAATTCAGCGACCTCCTTAAAGTCTAATGCGAGTCTTGATACCTTCAACAACACGTCTACTACCGACTCTATATCAGAGGGCGTTTCGCCTCTAAACCCTCTTAAAAGTGTGTAAGCCCTCGTCTCCATTATCATATTGTAAGCTTCTCTATGGCTAAGTGGAGCCAGTCTAAAGCTGACGTCTCTTATTAGATTAACGTATATGCCTCCGAGCCCAAACATTATTAAAGGTCCAAACTGAAGGTCTCTATGAACGCCAACTATGACTTCTTTGCCGGGAGGAACCATCTCCTGAACTTCAACTCCATATATGCGGGCTTGGGGTAACAGTGTGGCAACGTTTCTCATCATAGAATCGTAAGCGCTTTCAAGCTCATGGTCGGAGTTTATATTTAAAACGACTCCCCCAACGTCGGTCTTATGCAGTATATGTGGGGAGACTATTTTCAGAGCCACGGGATAACCGATGCTATTGGCTATTGTTAAAGCCTGTTTAAGGTTTTGAGCAAAGCCAGACCTAGGAACATTCAACCCATAAGCTTTCATAACCGTTTTAGCCTCATGGCTGAGTAGGACAGTCCTGCCTTCAGCTTTAGCCCTTCCTATAACTCTCTGCACTAAGTTTATGTTTCTTTCAAATTCTAAAGGCTCTTCCCTATACCATACTCTGAGGCTTTCTGCGTAATCAACCATGTTTTTAAGAGTCTTAATAGCGTCTTCCGGGAACTCGTAAACTGGTATGTTATTGCTTTTAAGAATATCGATGGCTTCATATACGGAATTTCCACCCATAAAAACGGCTAAAATCGGTTTATCTGGATACTCGCTTCGAACTTTAACTAAGACTTTAGCCGTCTCAATAGGTTCTGTAACGGCCTGAGGAGTTAGAATAACTACTACCGCATCTACCCCTTGATCTTTAAGGAGAAGACTTAGAGCATGTTCATACCTTTCGGCTGTAGCATCTCCGAGAACGTCAACCGGATTTATAATTGAGGCCTGCTCTGGGAGAAGTGCTTTAAGTCCATCTATGGTTTCATAAGATAGCCACGCCAATGCTAAGCCGAATTTTTCACAAGCATCTGTAGCAACTATACCTGGTCCACCAGCGTTCGTCAATATGGCTACATTCCTACCATTAGGAATTGGTTGAGATGAAAACGCTTTAGCGTTGTCGAATAGTTCTTCGATAGAGTCTACGGGGATGATGCCAGCTTTTCTGAATGCAGTTGAATAAGCTACGGCACTGCCAGCCATGGAGCCGGTGTGCGATGAAACCGCTCTAATGCCCATGCTGGTTAAACCAGCTTTAAGTACGACTATGGGCTTTTTCCTAGACGTTTCTCTAGCAACCTCAATAAACCTAGACCCGTTTGAAACCCCCTCTATGTAGCAAGCTATTATCTTAGTATTCTCATCATCCTTTAATGCTTCTATGAAATCGATAATATTGAGGTCTGCACTATTGCCTAAACTTACAACCACGCTAAAGCCTAACCCCTCCTTAGGAGCCCAGTCGAGTATAGCGGAGCATAAAGCTCCACTTTGAGACAATAACGCTATCTTACCCGGTAATGGTCTTGAAGATGCGAACGTTACATTTACCGGAACCGATGTATTTATAACACCTAGACAATTGGGACCAACCATCCTCATACCATATTTCCTACATATATCTAGAAGTTCCCTCTCAAGTTTAGCACCTTCTTCACCTATTTCCCTGAAACCAGCCGATATTACTACGAGGCCTTTAACACCCTTTCTACCAGCTTCTTCAGCGACCGCTGAGACTATATTAGATCGTACTGTTATGACCGCTAAATCTACACTATCCCCTATATCCATTATCGATGGATAGCATTTTAACCCGTAGATTTCATCGGCATTGGGGTTAACTGGGTATATTGGCCCTTTGAATCCGCTCTCTAGAATGTTTCTAACTATAAGGTTTCCAACGGCTCCCGCTCTCTTAGAAGCACCTATGATAGCTATGGAACTCGGTTTCAAAATGGCATTAAGGGCTTCTTGGCTCATTCATACCACTTTTCTCTGAAGAGTTTTCAATTTTCAGAAGGTTAATCTCTCATAAATGGTTTTCTACAGTCGAATAGTTAAGTTAAAAAATTAAGCCGACAAAAATACTTTTAATGGCCAAGCTTGACGACGTTGATAAGAAGATTCTCGAGTTACTTAAAAAGAATTCGAGAGTGAAGTATACGGAGTTGGCCCGTATTTTAGGCGTTACCGAGGGAGCTGTTAGAAGAAGAGTCGATAGACTTGTGAAGAGCGGTGTTATAAAGAGGTTTACCGTCGAAATCGGTGCTATAAGGCCGTCGTTAAAAGCCCTCGTCCTTATATCTGCTAGGACATCTCACCCACTATCTACAGTCTCTGAAAACGTGAAGAAGCTTCAGGGCGTTGAAGCGGTTTATGAAGTTTCAGGACTTTACGACATAGTGGCTATGATAAGAGGCGACGATATTTCCGATTTAAATAACTGTATTGACGAAATTCGTAAAATCGATGGTGTAGAATCTACAAATACCTTGGTTGTTTTAAGAGAACAATCATAGAATGTCCGAAAAACTTATATTGAGCTGAATATCGTCGTAATAGTCGTCGAGTGGTGGTTAAATCGTGGCCTCTATAAGACTTGAACATATAATAGACTCTACGCTTAGAGAGGGAGAACAGGCACCTAGAGTCTACTTTAAGCCTGAGGAAAAATGTACACTAGCTAGGATGATATATGAAACCGTAGGAGAGAAGCTTTACATGGAAATAGGCTCACCCTACAGTCCTAAGTATAAAGCTGGTGTTGAGAGCGTCGTCAAGTATTTCAAAGAGCTTGGATATGGTGATGCAAGACTCATTGGACACTGCAGATGTTTAAGAGAAGACGTTGATATTGCTTGGAAATGTGGAACGTGGGGGGTGACGATATTTCTCTCACCTACGGAAAAACATCTCTTGTATAAACTCAACGGTATGAGTTATGAGAAGGCTTTAGCTACGATAGGAGACGTGGTATCTTATGCTAAAGATGATATAGGGTTTGAATGTGTCATATACACTATGGAGGATGCCACGAGTCTACCGGTTGAGAAAATTATAGAAGTTGGAAAAGTGGCCGAGGAAGCTGGAGCTGACATATTGAAGATACCGGATACCAAAGGTCAGGCTGAACCTCTACAGTTCAGAGAAATAGTAGCTAAAACGGCTGAAGAGATAACCATTCCGCTGGATGTCCATTGTCATAACGATAGGGGCTTGGCAGTTATCAACAGTATAATGGGTCTGCTTGGTGGAGCTAGAAGCTTCGACGTATCCGTCATGGGTATTGGAGAGAGGTGTGGGATAGCTGACTTAGCAACTTCCGTTGAAAACCTCGAATCCCTCTATGGTGTAAAAACTGGTGTAGATTTTAAGAAAATCCCCCAACTTTACAACTATCTATCCGCTATATCGGGTATACCTATCCACCCATTCCATCCAATCGTTGGGGTCTTTGCTAGAACCCATAAAGCTGGTACGCATCAGAAGGCCGTTTTAAGGTGTCCTGAAACATATGAAACTATAGACTTCTCCAAATACGGTCTTGAAAGAATTTACGAGTTTGGAGCTATGCAGTCTAAAGAGCTCATAGAGTTTCTTCTAAGCGGGTACGATATAGACCAAGGGGTTAAGTCTAAGATCGTGGATAGAATAAGGTCGGTGTCTATGGAGAAGGGTAGAGATTTGAGGCTTCCAGAAGTATGGAGTATAATCCAAGAGGAAACCGGGAAGCCTGTTAAAACGAAACCTGGTTTTACCGGAAGCATAGGCGACGCCATTATATTCCTTAAGATCAGACCTGGGCATGGTGAGCAGGACATAGTAGAAAACATCAGAAAACTCTTAGCCAAGTACAACGTACCATTTAGGATCAGGGAGATTACGGGATACTGGGACTATCTGGTCGATGTCAAAGATATACCTAACACAGCCCTTTTAGACAGTATAACTCAAAGCATCAGAAGCTTAAATTTAGGTATAGAGGAGACAAGCACATCTATAGTCTTCGACGAATTCAAGTAAAGTTAATCCTTCACCTTTGAATATTTCTCCTCGGTACCTACTTTGAAAAATCTACTTCCTCAAGTTAAAAGGAGAAGAGTATTCATAGAAGGCTTTTACAACGTAGAAGTTAACAAAGATCTCATTGAAGAATTCTTCAACGAGTTGGCGGAAACTCTATCGATGACTCCAATAACTAAACCCTTAATTTTCAGCCCAGATATCAAGGGGCATCCAATCCATAGAGGGCTGGCGGGTTATATGGGTTGGGTTGAATCCGGGGTTTCTCTATATACTTGGCAGACGTTTAACTTCTTTACAATAGACATATATACGTGTAAAGACTTCAACCCAGAAGACGCTTTGAAAGTAGTTCGTAAGTTTTTAAATCCATCATCCATGGTATACGGAGAGTTTCTCTACGAAAGCTAACAATTATTTAATGCATCTAAACACAAGTCAACGTATTTCTCAGCCGGGTTTACCCCTGTAGCATTCCTAGTATTCATAGCGTAGTCAAACCTCGAATTGGCTTCGTGAACTTTAAGGTCACTATTTTCAAGCAAACTCGACATTACATTTCTAAGCATTATGTAAGAGTCTTCCATTCTAAGTCTTTGAAACATACGCTCCATTTCACTTTTCCATTCAGAATACCGTTTAAACTTGTTTCCATCTACAAACCTTCTAATTTCATCATATTTTCCTACACATTCACTGGTAAGTTTATAAATAATACTATAATCTACGTCTTCTACTTGAGGCATGGCATCTAAAGCGATTATACCATACTCCTCCTCTTGCATTATAATTTTTGTAGCTTTTAAAACCTCCTCCACATGCTTTGGGTAATCCTTCAATTCAATTCCAACAGGCAATCCTCCAAGATGAGTATTCGTTCTAAACTCTTCAGGTCTTCTAGAAACTCTAGCTATACAGCATAGTATGTCTATTCCACCTTTCTCCTTATAGGCAATTACTCTAAGGTCGAAACCGGGCTTTTCAACATACTCCTGTAGAAAAACACCCTCTGGATTTATCTCATTTGGCTTAGAATTCCCTCTAAGAACCTCCATTAAATGCTCTCTACAGTCGATCTTAACTATACCTTTACCCCAGCTTCCATGAGTAGGTTTGAAAACAATTGGATATTTTAACTTAGCCTCAGCCTCCTCAACAGCCTCCTCTATCCAATTGTACGGATCGTCTGAATCTTTTGGAAACGGTTTAAATAAACTCTTAGGAACTTTAACGCCACCCTTTTCAAGTAGCTCAATAGTTTTAATTTTATTAGCACACAACGCCTCAACCCTATATGAGTTTATAACAGTCCTATTAAGCTCTGTAACTCTTTTAGCGGCCTCTAAAGCCCTGCTTTTACTCTCGCAGCGATTTACCACTATACAAATATCCGTCAAATCCGCCTCTGAGAGCATTGAAGGGTTCTTAGTGAAGATCTTCTTAAGAGTTAAACCCCTCTCATCAGCCACTAATAGTAGCTCAGCCTCATCTATAGTTAACCTATCGTAGAGTAGGGCGGCGTAACTCATCTTAAATTATCTAAAAACTTATGAGACTTAAAAATCTACCTTAAAAGGATATTGAAAAGTTAAGGTGTCAATTCTTTGAAAGTTATACCAGTTTTAGACGTTAAAAACGGTATAACTGTTTGGGCTAAAATGGGTTTCAGAGAATCATATAAACCTGTTAGAGATAACTTATGCCCATTTTCGAATCCACTAGCCGCGGTTAAAAAACTATCATCTCTGGGGTTTAAAACGATTTATATGGCAGATCTAGACGCTATACTTCACGGTTTCCTAAACACGGAACTCTATAAAACACTATCTTCAGAAGCAGATTTGATGGTGGATCCAGGGGTTAAAAGTCTTGAAGAAGCCTCAAAGGTGATCGACACTGATGTTAAGAAACTCGTAGTAGCTACGGAAACGCTTCCAAAATTGGAAGTTGCTCAATCGATTTTAGAAGTATACGGTTATGATCGGATAGTTTTAAGCTTAGACCTTAAAAACCGTGAAGTTATATCTAGAATCCCAAAGCTTAAGAAACTCACCCCTAGAGAATGCCTTGAAGAGTTTGTGAAATTCGGCTTTAAAGAAGCAATAGTCATTGATTTGGCTAGAATTGGCTCCTATAGTGGCCCCGATTTAGAACTCCTAAGGGAGTTGAAGACTACACATATTGAGCTGATAGCCGGTGGAGGAGTACGAAATTTAAATGACCTTTTAGCGTTGAGAGACATGGGCGTTAAAGCCGCTCTAGTGTCTTCTGCTCTTCACCAATCTAGATTGACAATACCTGAGCTTAAAATGGCTGGCTTTCTCTAGGAGGGGGCGGCTTTGCAAATTTTACTCATTGAAGCGGCGTTGTCCGGCTTATTTAGAAATATAAATTCAAGCATCCTATCCGAAGGGTTTGCGATGGTTTCATCTCTGATTCGAGACTTCTCCAACGCTGGTCACAACGTCTCCATAGTCGTCTGCAAGAACTTCTTAAAATTGTTCAGGTTTTTAAATTTAAATGTTAGAAAAATAGTCGTCGCTAATTTTCTCGAACTTAAAAAACTCGCTCAACTTCATGATTTAACTTACGTGATAGCACCTGAAAGTAACGGACTACTAGCCCATCTTCTTGAAGAACTTGATGGCTTTCACGTATGCTCTAATCACGAAACCGTCAGGCGTATTTCTGATAAAGCTACGGTTATGTCGGAGCTTTCTAAAATGGGGCTTAAAACTCCTAAAACATTAATATATACTCCTGAAAATCCGTTAGAGTTGGACGATTTTAAACCACCGTTTATAGTTAAGCCTAGAACTGGTACTGGTTGCGATGGTTTAAAATTGTTTAAGGCTTCAGGGGAGCTTAAACACTTTCTGTCGAATAAGAAGCGGGAATTTTTAATACAGGAGTTTGTTAAAGGCGTGCCTGCAAGCGTCTCTCTGCTAACGAACGGTTTAAGAGCTCTACCCATCAGTTTAAACCGCCAATTTGTATCGATCAGTAGAGGCATGTACCTAGGCGGCTACACACCTATGAAACATAGGCTTTTAAATAAGGCATTTGAGACGGCGGTTAAGGCTGTTGAATCGTTTAGAGGTTTAAGGGGTTATATTGGGGTAGACGTAATACTGTCTAAAAATGGAGTATGTGTTATAGAAATCAACCCGAGACTAACCGTGTCATACGTCGGGTTAAGTAGATCTTTGTCGGAAAACCTCTCAAACGCTATTATTGAAACCGGCTTAGGTAAAGCCTGTAAATTCAATCCCAGTTTTAAAGCCGTATGCTACTTTAAGAAAGCTCTATTTGAAGATTTCACTTTTAAACGCCTCAAACGTCTATCGAGCTTCTCAGATGTTATGGCTTCTCCTCCAATCCCCGTTGAGAGTAAAGATAAAGCATACGGATTTATAGCAACCGTATCAGAAGATTTTACGAATGCTAGAATCGTATATTTTAAAGTTCTAGAGAAACTTCAACGTGAAATAGGGTGTAAGATATCATGGTGAAAGTCTTAGGGTTAGACATAGGTGGTGCTAATTTAAAGCTAACGGTTATGGAATGCATAGGGGGTACAATATCGTACGTTGAAGTTTTTACGGAGTATTTTCCAATATGGCGGAGGGGGCGCGAAAATCTTCCAATGGCAATAAAGAACCTTGTTGAAAAATCCGGCTTGAAAAATCCGGATTTAGCAGCGGTAACGATGACAGCTGAGCTTTCAGACGTCTACTTTTCAAAAACCGAAGGCGTCCACCACATAATAGAATCTACTAGACTCGCATTACGGAATGTTAAGCTTAAGTTTTTAAATGTTCACGGTGAACTTTTAAGTCCTGAAGATGCTAAATCGAAGCCTTTAGAGGTTGCAGCTGCAAACTGGTACGCATCTGGATGGCTCGCCTCAAAGCTTTCAAAAGACTGCCTCCTAGTAGATACTGGTAGCACATCTACATCGTTAGTTCCCGTGTTAAACGGTAAGGTTGTTGCCAAAGGTTTTAACGACTTGGAGAAGCTTATGAAGGGTGAACTAGTATATACTGGTGCTTTAAGGACAAATGTTGCCGCAATAGTATCCCACATACCGATTAGAGGTATTTTAACGCCAGTATCTTCAGAATTCTTCGCTCAGTCTGGAGATGTTCATATAATACTCGGCCATATAAGTCCTGAAGAATACACCGTGGACACGCCAGATGGTAGGGGGGTATCTAAAGTTGAAGCGGCGGCTAGACTGGCAAGGGTTGTATGTGCCGATTTAGATATTTTGACAATGGAGGAGATAAACTCTATCGCTTCGTACGTTTATGAAGCTCAATTACGTCAGATGCTTGAAGCATTAGAAAGATTATTCAAGAATTTGAATGTAGATTTTAGAGACAAACCAGCCTACACGGCCGGGATCGGTGGGGAATTCCTTGCTAGAAAAGCTTTGACGTTATACGGCTTTAGAAACATTAAACCAATCTCCAGTTTTGTGGGTTTAAAAGCTGCTAAGGCTCTACCATCCTACGCTCTAGCCCTCATGGCAGTAGAATTTTTAGAAAGGAGGGAGCCTAGAAATTGGACGCTGTCTTAAAGATAGGTGGTAGCCTATATTCAGAGCCTACGGCTCTTAAAAAACTATGTTTTGAGATCGGAAATATGCCTTCAAATTACAAGTTAACGATTGTACCAGGTGGAGCTATCTTCGCAGATGATGTAAGACTTTGCTATAAGGTTTTTCAAATCTCTGAAGAGACTGCGCACAGAATGGCGATACTGGCGATGTCTCAATACGGCTTACTAATAGCGGATATGATGCCAAATTCCAAACCAGTCTACACGATTAGAGAGTGTTTAGAGGTTAGCTCTAAGGGATTTATTCCAATACTCTTACCCCATAGAATACTGGAGGAGGAAGATCCATTTCCAAGGTCTTGGGATGTAACTTCAGACAGTATATCTGCATACGTAGCCCATCTGTTGAATGCTAAACGTTTGATCTTGATAAAAGATGTCGATGGAGTTTATGATGAACACAATAGATTGCTTAAAACAGTCGACTTAAACTGGCTTAGGCAACATAATTCATGCTTAGACCGTTTCTTTCCTGAAGTGGCTTTAAAATTGAAGGCTAGATGTTTTATAGTTAACGGTTTACATCCTAAACGTATTGCTTCAATCCTAGCTGGATGGCCGGTAGCATCTACGGAAATACTCATTAAGTGACGCTGATTTAAACCATTTAAAAACTCCTACTGTAAATATCATTTCCTAGCGTAATTTATAGGTATTACCCAGCTCCCTAAAAGACTCGAACTCGTTTAAATAAGCCCGTTTCTAAACAGTCAATCTTTCACCAAATAGTTTAACAATATTTTTAACTATAAATCCATCACTTTGTCAAACGATATGTTTCTTAAACGTAAGAAAGCCAATTTTAGAGAGTTAATACTGAGACTGAACCTATGCCTTGAGATAGCTGAAGAGAACCTTTATCGGGCTAAACGCTACGTTGAAAATCTATACGCTAATTACTTAGCGATGTGCGTCATAGGAGATGGTTTTAAAGCTTTAATATACATGGTAGAGATATCTGAAGCCGAATACATGGTAAAATTAATATCCAACGTATGTCTAGCGCTGGAGAAGGTCATAATAAGACTCACAATACTCTCAGAATTTTACGACGTCTTCTCAGCCGGATTTTTCAAGGAAGATTTTGAAGGACTGAGAGATATTGAAATTTCCGTTCTTAAATTCGGTTTAACATTGATAGATGATACACGCGCTTCTTCAGAAGACTTCATAACATCCATTTCATTCGACTTAGATAATTATCAATTAAGCCCCAATGGGCCGGTCGCGGAAATCTAACTAAAGGTATTGCAAGATTTAACTGAAAATCTTTTACATCTCAAGGTTCACTATTCTACTCTTCAAATCTCTAACCTTTTCCATCCTAACTTTACCGTGAAGCCAGTCATCTGAATCGCAGACGCTTCTGCGGACGCCTAAAACGTCCACCTTCAGTTTAGCTACATAATATAGGTCTTCAAAACTTAACCCTCCAGCTAAGGCTGTTATCAATCCGTACTCTCTAGCCTTTGAGTATATTCGAGCCAACTGCTCAACGTCGAGATGGTTGAAGATTTTCCTCCCATTCTTCGTCTTTACATCTATGAGTATTCCGTCTGCTCCACTTTCATAAGCAACACTAGGTAAGTAGATTGGGTTTAATGAGCCGACTAGTTTATAATCTGCATAACAGCACGCTACCACTTTAACATCCGCACCCCCCTCCCTAACGGCCTTCACTATCCAATTCATGAGATTCAACGCACTATTGAAATCATTGACACCCAATAGGCCAGCCTTAACGTAATCCACACCTAATGAAGCAGCTCCCAGAGCTGCTAGAGAAGCAGTACCCGGAAGGTTAGGTAAATCTCCAATAGTCGCGCTGATTTCAACCCTACCCTTAAACTTCTCAACAATCCGTTTTATAAGCGATGGATGATTTGCCCCTAAAGACCCTTCCCTAGGATTTTTCACATCTAGTATATCGCATCCGCCTTGAAAAGCGTCGAAAGCCTCTTCTTCATCCAGTATGCTGACTAAAAGCTTCAATTTCGACCGCTGTGAAAATATAACATGGTTTAAATTTAAATCTACCTTTAGAAGGTTAACAAGCTTTATAAGCAGGTCTAGAAGTAGAAGAAGGATGGGGGATATTGAGAAGTATGAGTAGTTCCGGTTGAGTGGAATACCCCTCCATTAGAAACTATAGAATACAGGATAAGGACGCTGTCGTAAACCTCTTAGCGCAACTCGTAGCCACAGAAGGTAAACCAGTAAAACCTAGAGTACTTAAACTATTTCTAACGAAAGTTAGGAAAAACGGTGGAGTAATACTAGTTTCTGAAGTAGACGGTAAAATCGTTGGAACAGCTGGCGGCTATATAGTCAAACCGTCTAGTAATGTAGATGGTGAACACTTCGGCTTCATCGAGTTCCTAGTAGTAGATCCAAACTATAGGAGACGTGGAATAGGTAAAGCCTTGCTTAAAGAACTCATAACCCGCCTAGCACTTAAAGGTGCAGATGAAATATGTTTAGAGGTTGACCCAAAAAACGAAGTAGCAGTGAAACTGTATACTCAACTCGGCTTCACTACGAGCCATATTGTGATGCAACTCGCCGTAAACCCTTCTGTGGGAAAGATTTAGTTGAAACGTTCAGCTTTGTAACTTATTTTTCTTTATTAGGTTGTTCTCTGTTTTTAATAATTCTATTCAACCCTAAAGGCTATATTATGTAGCCTTCGAGGAAGTTTGATGTTAATGAATGTCCATCGCGAGAAAACATAAGGAAAAGTTTTTAAGTGAATCGCAAGATTACAAAAGGAGGTAGGGAATACGCAGAATGGGAGGGTCAGCAATAAATGCTAGAATCCGCTTTTATCAAAAAACTGGAGAACCTAATGCCATCGCATACTATAGAACTTTTAACTCCCCGTGAAGGATACATCCTTTTGCTTGTGGATAAAGAAAATCTTAAAAACGTAATCTCATGCTTGAAAGAAGAAGGATTTACACACTTGGCAGGTATTACAGCGCTTGAAACAGACGATGCGTTTGAACTTCTCTATCATCTGAGTAGGAGAGGGACTTTACTGACCGTGCGAGTTAATTTACCTTTAAATGATGATACAATTCCAACAATTACCGATATTATTCCCGGAGCGCTTCTCTACGAACGTGAAATTCACGATTTATTTGGAGTGAAATTTGAAGGGCATCCCAATTTAGAGCCTTTAATCTTGCCAGATGATTGGCCAAAGGACGTTTATCCGTTGCGAAAGAATAGAACAATGGAAAGAGGAGAAACTAAAAAGAAGTCTAACTCCTCTTACATCGATATTTAACAACATATAAACTGAATTGGGATATGAGTATTCGTTTACAGCTTAAGGTCTATTGAGGGTGTAAATTATGGTGGCCCCTTCAGAATTGGCGATATTGGCAATATTCTTACCATTAGTAGTTGCAGTTCTATCGCATCTAATTGCCAAATCGCCTAAAGGCGGATCAGAGCTTGCAAAGGCTATTTGTATTTTGACTTCTTGCATGACTTTTCTTATTATCTCTTCGCTGATCTTTGCAGTACAGAATGGACCCGTTAGAGTGCAACTTTTTACAATTCCTCTACCGACAGGTACTGTTAATGTTGGACTATATGTAGATTCTTTGGCTTTAGTGCCAGCTTTTCTCTCTTCCCTGTTTACGGCCTTGGCCCTTACCTATAACGTGTATTATCTTTCACCCTATAATAGAGCATATAATGTTGGTTGGGAGTTTAACAGGTCCTACTCTTTCATTCTTTTGTTTAATGGTGCGATGCTCGGAACATTATTCTCAAGCAGTCTTTTAGGGCTTATCATTTTTTGGGAATTAGTCAGTGTTTGCTCCTACGTGTTAATTTCATTCTGGGATGAAGATCGGTTTTCGTTATGGGCAGCCACTAAATGTTTCATCATGACGCATGTAGGTAGTTTAGCTCTTTTAATGGCTACTATTATTATCTACTTTACCACTAGAACTTTAGAAATTTCAGAGCTGGGTCAAATGATTCCATTAGGAGATTCTGTAATCTCTATTATCTTTCCACTTCTTTTGATTGCCGCATTACCAAAAACCGTATTGTTTCCTCTTCATACATGGCTACCTGATGGAACGGTCGCACCTACCTCAGCCACGGTTGTCTTCCATGTCTGCGGCTTTCAAACTGGAATCTATATGATTATCCGCTTCTTTTCAGACGTATTTCGTGTACATATTATCTCAGCTGCAAAGATGCCATTGTCTCCGTTATTTGGAGATATTAGTGTCTGGAGTTTCGGGATTTCTATGATCGGTGCTATTACTTTCATCATTGGGGCTTTAAATGGACTTGTAGAAAATAATTTTAAGAAGATAGTCGCTTATGGCACCATATCCGGGCTTGGTTGTATAGTAATGGCCGCAGGTTTAACCACTCCCTTATGCATCGTAGCGAGTCTATTCTTAATGGTATCTCATGCATTTTGCTTTGGTTTACTATTTCTGTGTGCTGGTGCCATACTCTACGCAACTGGAAAACATGACATAAACGAAATAAGTGGATTATACTGGCATATGCCCATAACCACCCTCTGCTGTCTAATTGGCGTATTCACATGGTCAACCGTGCCTTTACTTAGTGAATTTGCAGGCAAATACTTACTTTTCCACGCCACCATCAATGCACAGGCAACACTTTTTACAGCAATAGCCTTCCTAGGATGTATTTTAAACGTTGCAATAGCTATACGATTGATGCATTCGATTCTCATGCAGAAGTTTCCAGAATCGCCTTTCAAACTCCCCGTTGAAGATCCTCCGGCTATTATGTTAATACCCATGGTTTTAATGACGATTTTCTTGGTTATTTTCGGTACAGCTCCAACAACTTTGTTGAATTCGCTGGTTGTACCAGCGGCTAAGGATATCGGTCTCCCGACAACAGTTGTTGTACAATGGCTTATTGAAACTCCACTTGGTTTTTGGAATCCTCTCGCTATAGTTATTTCAATGGTCGTGTTTCTCGCCTTATTTTCCAGTATGATGTTCTACTTGGGTAAGGCGGCTACTTTTCACAGGAAATCTCCAAGTGAGGAGACTTTTAAACCGTTCCTCTGTGGAGAAGATATAAATTTGCTGGACTACCCATGTGGAGACTACTTTTACCATGTGCTAACCAATATTGTGAAAGTTGATTACGCATGCAAAACGTCCAACGTTGACGTAGCCTATAACAATTTGTCAAAGAAGTTCTTTAACTTCTGTGGAAAATTGCTTCATCTTGATATTCGACAAAACTATTTTGCTGCCCTTGCGTCCTTTATTGCCGGCGCTATAATAATCGTCCTAATCGCGATTCTTGGGGGTTAAAAAGATGGAACCAGTTGTTGTTGCAACTTTAATCGCGTCAACTCTCGTAACTCTTTGCGGAGTTTTTACAAAAACAACAAAACAGCTAATTCGTTTGCTAGCAGTTCAAGCTGCTACTTTAGGACTTGTAGAGCTAGCTTCATGCCTTATCAACCTAATATTAGGCTTAGAGTTTGAGGCGTTAGTTGATTTCTTTGCGACGTTCTCTGAATGGTTTGTAGCGGCCGTGATAACGCCTTTAATCATTTACTGGGGCATGATTAAAACTGAAAATGTACACGATGAACCGGTTATTAATGTTAAAAGGGTAGGGTTAGCGTTAGTTGCCATAGTAATCTTAAGCCTAATTCCATCATTTTTTATCTCACAGTTCTTTCCCGAAAAAATCAACGCTCTTCCCTTCGTTGCCCTCATGTTTTCAATTTCCGTTTTCATAATCGCCACGCGAACTGATCCGCTGAAAATCCTAGTCGGTCTTAACATGGCTGAAAATGCGCTTTATCCTCTGTTTGCTGAAAGTCCGCTTTTTCTAATTCCCTTTATACTTACCCTCATGATTTTCGTTAATTTGGTTGGCGTTTTCATAATAGTTGAAGCTTACCGCGATTATAAGGCCATATCAGTTAAGGCGTGGAGGTGGACTGAATAATGTATTCACTACTCCCTCTCCTCTCAATAATAGTCCCCCTCTCTATAGGATTTTTACACTTGATTCTGCATCCCTTCTGGTTTTTAGAATCTTTCTTCAAAAGAACCCATAAGATATTACTGCTCTTCAGCGTATCCTTAACTTTAATCATTGTTTTGTCAATGGTTCCATACGTTTTGGCGGGTGAAGTTTTGGAGATTCCCCATCTCTCCCTACATGTTGATTCAAGGAACATGGCTGGTTTGATTGGCATTACCTTAATCTTCTTTTTAACGTCGATTTACAATTTTAAGGCTGAAAGGGGGGGAAGGCTAAAACCAACAATGTATAACTTTTTCCTCCTACTCTTCCTCTGCTGCATGTTAGGTCTTTTACTCTCATATGATTTGTTTGGTATTTTCCTCTTCGTGGAATTAACCGTTGGCGTTTCAGTAATACTCGTTGCCCATAACCCGAGTAAGCTTTCAACGGAAGCCGCCTTCAAATACCTAATAATAACGGCGGTGAGTGCTCTTTTTGTCTTGCTGGGGGTTCTCATAATATTCTTCCTGACGGGCGACTCAAACTTGTTCATAATTGCCAACAGCCTTCACATACACGCACGTCTTATTGAAAATCCGCAATTGCTTATGCTTGCAGTTGCCTGCTTCATCATCGGCTTAGGGGCAGATATAGGAATTGTGCCGTTTCACGGTTGGTTGCCTGACGTTTTTCCAGGATCGACAATAGTAATTAACGGGTTTTTCTGCTCTGAACCCATAGCCCTGATCCTTGCTCTATACAATCTAGTTGCTCCATTCTACAAAATTTATCCTTCAAACGTCATCATTGCCTTAATTGTAGGCTTGGGACTCACATCTATGGTTTTTGGTGCTCTGGTGGCCTACTCGCAGAAGAACTTCTACCGAATGCTGGCATACTGTAGCATAGACGAGTTTGGACACGCATTATTCGTCTTAGGCTTACTTGTTTCACCAATGAGCTTTATTGTAGGACAGTATTATCTTATTAACAGTGCGTTGACGAAGGCTGGGTTAATTCTAAGCTTAGGCTCAGTATTTTTTAAGACTAGAACAGCAAATATGAAGGAGCTGGGAGGGTTGTTGAGGAAAATGAATAAAACTGCTTTAAGCTACATAATCTGTGCTCTCTCGCTAACTGGGATTCCACCGTTAAGCGGTTTTTATGCAAAATGGCTCCTCTACAGCGTCGCTTACAACTTCCTGTTAGAGTTGGGAGACATAACAATGGCTGTCTTATCTCTTGTATTCCTCATTTGTATATCTATGGTTGCATTTATATTCTTACTTCGTTCATTCCATCAAATATTCATGGGGCAAGCAACCGAAATCACGAGGGAGGCGGACGAGGTTCACTGGGCAATGTGGCTTCCAACAATGATTTTAGCCACAACAGCCGTCATTTTGGGTTTACAACCTCAAATTCTCCTCAATTTAATCAGCACGGCTTAACCTTCTTCACATCTATGAAATATCCACTCCTTTGACTTAAAGCCTATTCCAAGATCCATGGTTAATCGTTCGATTAACTGCTGTATTGCGTAGCCGCTTTTACTAACGAATTTAACCATCTGATATTCTGCGGTATAAATCGTATATGACTCTTCCCCAACGATTATATCCTCTTTCTGCGTGGTTTCACCGAGAATGTAAACTTGAACTTCGCTTTCCAAGAATATCCCCCTATAAATCTTTAAGGCGGAAAATTTCCTTTCAACCTCCTCCAAGACTATAGGTGCCGTAGACTCATCCTCAAAAACAATTTTCCTCCTATACTCCTCTGGAATCAACTGTCTTAACTCTGAAATTTTCTGCTCTTTCCCCTCAATTTGACCAAACCCGTACTTTTCAACTAGAGCATCCTCTAGGGTACGAAATTCTGAATGTCTAAAAACCACACCCCTTAACATTAAAACAACAACTTCACGTGATTGTTGGGTCAAGCCTTTTCACTTGGCTCTATTAATTTTTTTGAGCCTATCAACTTAATAAGTCTTACCAGATAATTAGCTTCTCCTTTTCGTAAACCACAATTTCGAACTCAGAGCTAAGGGTAATTGCTTTTTTTGGGCAAATCTCTACACATTGTCCACAAAACATACATCTTGCAACATCGAATTTAACCTTCCTTTCTGCAGTTGCAGTTATCACTCCACTAGGGCAGGTTCTGATGCATAAGAGGCAACCTATACATGCATTTTTATCGTAGATTATCTTACCTCTAAACCGTTCGGGAATTGGTACCATTTCCCCCGGTTTAGTTAAGTATTGAACTGTGACGGGCTTCTTAAAAAGCACCCGTAACGCATCGTGAAGCATTTTTCCAAGTTTCAAAGCCTCTACCCTCCTACAACCCTAAAACAGACAATAATACCGCTGTAACTGATAAGGGTAACGCAACAAGCCAATAAAACTTAAAAGCCTGTCCAACCTTAAGACGTGCAAAAATAGTACGGGGAACTGTTATAGTTAAAAACCAGAATATCAAGGCAAAAACCAAGCAAATAAGTAAATCGCTCAATCCAGGTAAAGCGTATACTCTGAAAACAGCTGGCAGATAAAAGAACAACGTTGTTGCAAGCAAAGTTAATGCAAGATTTGAGGCAGACTTTGCAAGCTTAAATAGCGCCAAAAAAGGCCCACCGTACTCGACAAGAGGACCATGAACGATTTCCGTTTTCGCTTCGGAAACGTCAAAGGGTACAGCGTCCGCTGTAGCTGGTATGCAAATTAAAAATGCGGTTGCCGCAACCGCCATGCTTGGGAAAGTTAATGCGAGCATGGATTTCGCCGCGATCTGGACTGATATAATGTCGTAATACGACAAGGAATTAATCTTTAAGGAAACGGATAAAATCGATAAGAGAAGAGGCACCTCGTAAGCGATAAGCATCGACATCTTCCGAGAGAAACCGATAGCCCCGTATGGATTACCTGATGAAGAACCACCAACCATAACCAGAACAGAAGACATGGCCAACAGGTATAAAACAACTATCAAATCGCCGCCAGTATTTTCTCTAAGCATCAAATTAGCTAGTAGTATAGAAGTTCCCATAATGGAGGCGACAGCCGCAAAGATAGGCGAGACTGTAAAAATCCGCGAAGATGCAGTTGTTGGGACTATTCTTTCTTTACTAAACAGTTTTATAAAGTCGTATAAAGGTTGTATAATCGGAGGTCCTATCCTTCTCTGCATTCTCGCATGGAGTTTTCTGTCGATTCCATCGAAGAGTAGGCTTATTACAAAAACCAGCGGAAATGCCAATAAAAGTGCTATTAAGGTATTCAAGCTTGTCTCCTCCGTCGTAAAAAATCCATATCTACAATTTTTTTACTATCGGTGGTAGCATCAACCACTATTAGTCTATTTGCACATGCCATGCAGGGGTCTATGGAAGCAACAACCACAGGTATGTCGGCAATCTCACACCCTACAAGCATGGGCTTTAATGTTAATACATTGGGAATTGTAGGAGTTCGAATTTTTAACCGCCGTAGGCCTTCCTTGCCGTCAGTTTTTACAAAGTATAGAAGTTCGCCTCTAGGCGCCTCTACCAATGAAATGACCTCACCCTCCGGGATCCGCCTCATCAGCCTAATGACATTGTCTTCAACACGGATAGGTCCATTCGGCAATTCCTCAAGAACTTTCTGAATCAAACTTATCGACTCGAAAAGCTCCAATAACCGAACCTCCGTCCTTGCATAAACATCACCTTTTTCCCTCACCGCAACTGAGAAGTAATCTTTCAGATAAGTGTATGCAGCATAAGGGTGATCTCTACGCACATCCATATCAACACCGGAGCCTCTTGCAGTTGGACCTACAACACATAACCTCTCAGCGTCGTCTTTACTTAGAACCCCAACATCGCACAATCTCTTCTCAACGGTCTTATCTTGGAAAAAATTATAAATACGATGCACAGACTTCTGCAAATCCTTCATAGTAGCCCTTATGTCATCAACCATGTGTTGATTCAAATCCCAGCGTACTCCACCTAGCGTGTTCATTGCATGGTGTACCCGATTACCTGTAACCTTCTCAAACAAATCGAGAATTTTCTCTCTAACATACCAAGTAAACATGAATAACGTATCAAATCCAATTTCGTGAGCCATAACTCCCAGCAAGAATAGGTGACTGTGAATCCGTTCAAGTTCAAAAATTAAAGTTCTAAGGTAAAGTGCCCGTTCGGGAGGTTGTATACCACCGATTTCCTCCAATGCTTGAACATAGCATGTAGTATGGCTATGAGAACATATTCCACATACCCTCTCAACCAAATAAAGTGTCTGAACAAGGTTGCGATTCTCTGCCAAAACCTCTATCCCCCTATGAACATGCCCTAAAACAACGTCAACGTCAAGAACCTCCTCCCTCCTAACGGTTACTCTCAATAGAACTGGCTCCTTAAGTGCTGGATGCACTGGACCGAAAGGTATGCGTAAACGCGTATAATCGACCTCTATTTTCTTCACTTCATCATGCTTATCCACCATAAATGCTTTCACCCAAACTTCCTTTTCACAGCGGTGACAATACCTTTAACAATAGCTTCAGGTCTAGGCGGACACCCAACAACGTAAACATCTACTGGAACTATTTTATCCACGGATCCTTCAACCATCTGGCTTCCCATAAAAGGGCCTCCAGAAGAAGCGCACGTACCCACAGCAACAACAACCTTAGGTTCAGGCACCTGCCCATAAACCCTAATAAAACGTGGAAGCATTTGACGCGTCACAGGCCCGGTCACTAATAGGACGTCAGCATGACGTGGTGAGCCAACGAGCACGCATCCCAAACGTTCAACATCATAGCGAGGAGTTAAAGCAGCCACTATCTCAATATCGCAACCAGCACATGAACCAGTATTCAAATGGAAAAGCCAAGGCGATTTCACGCGGCTGCTAGCAACAAGCCTTATACCCATCTATGACAAGAAACTGAAGCACGCGGTATATAAAAAGTTTTGCTTCGTGGTTTAATTTAAAGGGCTAAAGAGTAGGTGCTAAAAAGAAATAGTTATACCGGTATCAGATATCGAATTGGAGAAACTTAAGAGAATATATAAAGCGTAAACTTAGAAAAGTCTTCCGCGTTTAACTCTCAAAATTTCTTCAATCACTTTCTCGTTTGCCAGTATTTTCGATGCGTCTAAACCTCCTCCCTGCCCAAGTCTAGCCGTACCTCCTCCTCTTCCATTACATAAAGTCGCTATATTGCGTGCTATTATTCCAGCGTTTAATCCTAGTTCTCTAGCTTTGTCGCCAACCATTACAATAACATTGGCCTTTTCCCTATTTACGATAAAGTAGACTGCCACGACACTTGGGAACTTATTGACTAAGGTATTCGCTTCATTTATCACAGTATTAACTTCTTCCCCGGTCCTCCTCTCTACGATTAGTCCAATTCCATTAATTTCAACCATATTTTTAACGAGTGAATCAAGCCTAACTTCAATGAGTTTTCGGGTTAAGTTTTCAACCCTACTTCTTTCGAGTTTAAGGTCCCCGAGAAGGCTTAGGATAGAGTCTTTAAGTTTATCTGGTGTGCTTTTAAGAATTTCTGAAGCTTCTTCAAGCAACCTGAACTTCTGCTGTATATACTTTAAAGCCTGTTCACCTGCAACATACTCTATCCTTTCTACGCCATCCTGTATCCTATCTACGCCGATTATTTTTATAAATCCTACTTCACCCGTACGTTTACAATGGATTCCACCGCATGCTTCAACATCCCAGTCTTCAATTTCTACAACTCTTATAGTCCCTCCAGGGTATACTCCGCCCTGGTAGAGTCTAAATCCATACCTCTTCTCTGCATCGTCTCTAGCTACGAAGAAGCATTTGACTGGACGATTTTCCATTACCACCTTGTTAGCCAACATCTCTATCTCTTCAACTTCTTTCAACGTTAAGCTCTTATAGTGTGTTATGTCAAGTCTAGCCTTCTCCACCGTTTTCTCAGAACCACTCTGCCAAACGTGAGGACCTAAAACCCTCCTAGCCGCTCCCAAAATTATATGCGTCGCAGTATGGTGTCTAGCTAAGCTCCTCCTCCTATCCATATCTACTTCGCATTCAACGTAATCTCCCTCAATTGGTTTAGCTCCCTCGATCTTATGGACTATAACGCCGTTGACATCTCTCGCATCTACGACTTTAGCCGCTCCATTTATGGATTTTAAAACCCCCGTATCATGCAGTTGCCCACCACTTGTCGGATAAAACGCTGTTGAATCTAAAACCACCCAATCGTTTAAAACTTTTAAGACTTTGGATTTAAACTTCCAAATATCAGCTTCTTCGTAATAGATACGCCTTGTTTTAGGCAATCCTTCAACTTCTCTTCTAAGCTTCAACTCCGCCTCATCTGTTTTTCCCAGCGTCGGTTTTTCATGTATCTTAGCCACTAAACTGTAGAATTCTCGGGGAACCTCAATTTTAATACCCATAGGAGCCAGCTTCTCCTTAAGTAAATCTGGCGGTAGCCCATGGGAATCATATAAAACTATGAGGTCTTCAAGCTTCAACTCCGGCTTCTTAGTATCTCTCACAACCTTCATGGCTACATTCAATGCTTTACTAATAGATTCACGGTACCTCCTAGTCTCCAGTTCAAGCATTTCCATTATCTTATCCTCAGCCTCCAATAGTTCTGGAAAGTCTACAGCAAGGCTTTTAAGATGTTCGTCGACGATCCAGCCTATTTCCACCCTCAGCTTAAGTTCATCTATAGCTCTCAAACACCTCCTTATCAAAAGCCTCGCCAAGTATCCTGCTCCAGTGTTTGAAGCTACAACGCCATCTCCAAGTATCCACGCTAATGCGTAACTATAGTCTACGAGCTTATATATCAGTTCATAGGGCTTAAGAATCCTTTCAACTTCATCTAAAGTCAAACCTGTTTTCGCAACAATCCTACTCCAAACATCATTCAACCCTTCCCCCTTAGCGCTTAGAATTCCAGCTATTCTCGAAACTTCCAACAGCACCCTTTCATCTACTCTTTCAACGCCAGATTCCACCCTAAGCTTCTCTATAAGGTCTCCGTAAACGGCCTCGTATATATTGGGCTTGCCTGAGAAAACCCACACGTTTCTTTCAAGCCCATAACCCGTATCGACGATCATGTTGTCTATTGGTTTAAGAACACCACTTTCATCAGTCTCATAGTGCATGAATACTAGGGTAGCCACTTCTCCACCTCTAATCAGAACTTCAAAGTCTTCACCTGCATTTCCTCCTCCAGACCATAAATCCTCTATGAAAGTAAGCTCTTCAGGGTTTACCTGTACAACCTCCTTGTAAAACCTAAAACAATACTCTACCGTCTCATTATTCCAATACACGTATTTCCCACCAATGTTGAAAGCATGATGAGCCATCATTTCAAAACCCGTTAAATGCCTCCCAGTCCTACCTACATTCTCGATATCTGTAAACCTTATAGATGGCTGTGAAATCGCAAGTGGATTAGCTGGTGGAGGTACTACCCCGCTTGTAACCCAAGGTTGGAAGTCGTATATAGAGGCTCCTACGAAGTATACATCCTCCCTCCATCTAGCTACAACAGGATATCTTCTAACAACACTATGGCCATTCTCTTTAAAGAACTTCAGAAAAGCCTCTCTAAACTCCCTCTTATTAAACCTCTTAGCCTTAGGCGGGTTTCCTATAAAGCCGTACTCCACGCAAGGTTGGTCTCCGCAAAGCTCCTGATCTGGGTTTAAACTCCAAAAGTATCTACCGCACTTACTACACTTCTTCCTAACAAACCCCTCTCTCTTAAATATCTCAACCTCATATATGTTTCCCCTCAAAGCCTTCACCAATTCTGTAGCCTTCCAATTTAAATAACCGACTATAACTAAAGGTGATTACACTCAATTATAAATATTGAATCTGTTGATTCAAATTACATATTACATACCTAAACCTACAGATTCAGGACTACGTGAACTAAACTTCTCCATCCATTCTTTCGTACAACTTAGTAGTTGTACGAAAAAGCATATATACACCTAAGAAGGAAAACTAATTGCCGGATGTGGAAAGATGTCTGAGAAGGTTGTTGAAGAATTTAGAATTAAACCATCTCTGATGATCCTACTAACATTATTAACAATAATAGTAACTTTTCTCGGCGTTGTTAGTGTTTTTCTAAACTTATCCGTTGGCGGCATTTTCGCATGTCGCTATAATTATG